>Ga0315339_1000039_pt1 | contig 234528 bp, 213 predicted proteins | sample ASW17metaG_FD_204514 | JGI IMG/M metagenome (GOLD analysis project Ga0315339, IMG submission 204514) | Ammonia-oxidizing marine archaeal communities from Pacific Ocean, United States - ASW #17 | ecosystem: Environmental > Aquatic > Marine > Oceanic | place: USA: California | collected 2016-12-05
TGTTTTTTGATTCATTCATGATTGTTTTCTCCTTCATCATTAAGCTCCCCTACTAAAATGATTTTCTACCATACGCCGCCATGTGTAGGCTGCTACTACACTTACTGGTATGTGGGAAAAGGACAGGCAGCCACGAGGGATCACTGCGGCACTGCTGACGAACAAATTATCCACATCGTGGGATTCAAAGTCGGAATTTACCACTGAGTTTTGCGCACTTTCTCCAGCACGACAACTACTGGTTTGATGAGCAATACTAAATCGATTGGGGGGGGCTGCGTTGACTCTGGTTGGGCGAATTGCCATTTTGCTATATAGATCAACGATAAATTCAGTTCCTTCTTTAAGAGTTTTAAGAATTCCCGGGTGTCGACGATTGTAGACATATTTCCCGGTAGGTGTAACGATTCCTTTATCCCAGAGAGCAGCTCCAATTGTAATTGCGATTGATCCGAAGTGTTTACAAACAGTTTTCATGTAGTTTTTGTGTTCCCAACCGAGTTGGGGAGCAAAGGAATGTAAGGCTAAAAGGTGAGGATAGGCTTCGTCGATGGATGACATTTTGGAATCACGACTTGTTAGTTTTTGGTAACCGAGATTTGCTTCGGAAATAGTAAAATCATAGCGTTCCACTCCACCATAAGAGTCTTTTATTGCAGTATCAAAAAGGGCATCTACCCCATGGCCAATATCTCCATCGAGATGCTTCCCTATATTTTTATTTTCCACCAACAATCGGTCTCCTAATATCTCTCTTGGACCGTAACCAGAACGCATAAGTACTACCGGAGTGCCTCCTGTTCCACAGGTAACTAAAATCTTAGGAGCCCGAGCTTCTCGAGGTTGGCCATGCTGGGTATAGTGCACTCCCCTAGCTATTGCTCTACCTCCCTGTTTTTCAATAATGACTTTTTCGATCTCAGCATCAGGAATGATTTTGACCCCATGCTTTTCACACTCGTGAATATAGTAAAGGCTACTCCCTTTAGAGTCATATTTGCATAGATGACCCGAACCGCAGTATCCGCAGTTGATGCAGTTGCGTCTGCCCATGGGAGAAGGTTTGGGATCTTGGCCCATGGCTAAGGCTGCGTCACGATAAAGATTATTTCCTGTGGTCATATTTTCTGAAATTGAGGGGTGGAGGTTGTAAACCTTACTAATCTCTTCTACGGCAGCTTGAAGTATTTTCTCATCCCAGTTGACCCCCGTTTCCCGACGCCAGTGGTCATAATCTTCTCTAAAGGGGAGCAATCCATTTCCTCCCCAGTGAAGTCCACATCCTCCTACCATCTTGTTCTGCATACCGTCATAGGGCCAGGGTTCAGCTCGAAACTCCTGGTAGTTAATGTTTACTACCGCTTTTCGGCGTTCGGGAACACCATAACCAGGACGTAATTCTGACTCACCACGGATAAAGTAAGGCCCACCTTCGATTAGCGCTACTCGTAGTCGATCTCCAGTACGGGGATTAATCCCATGTTGAGCAATACGTGAGGCAATTAAACAGCCAGCTGTCCCACCGCCGGCTATTATTAAATCGTAGGAATCGTATTCTGGCATACCTAACCCCCTAAGTGATAACGATTACTAACAGCTTGACAGGGAATTTTCAAGCTCAATTCGAGGCATTTGCAACTGCTTTGAATATTAGTGGAATTTTTGTCCCAAATATTGGAATTAAGGATTCACTGATAGCCAGATTGGCTTACAAACGCGTTGACATTGTGTCTATAGCCTGATTAAAGTTACACAGCTTGGCCGGACATATCTTAGTTTATTGTATGATTCGGCACAATTTGTGTGCAAATAGTTGCAGATATTGATGTTTTGGCTAAACCATTTAGGAATTTTTATGGACAAAGCACAAAATTGCTGGTGTCAAGGAGGTAGGAAATGATTGTGGATGCTGACGCCCATTATTTGGAAGATTTCGAGCTTTTGGCTGAATATGTTGCCGAACCCATGCGGACCAAGTTGAACAACATACCTAGGCACCGGGTTCTTCCAGCAAGTACGGGGGATCGTTTTATCCAGGGTCGTATGCACCGTGACAATATGAGTAATTATCCTGAGAAGTATTCTACGCCAGAGGAAATTCCAGAGATAATGAAGTTTTTAGGTGTAGATCTTTCGGTCCAATTACCAAATCGCATGCTTTCCATGGGTTCGACTTGTCAGCGTGACATGGCTGTATCGTTAGCGCAGGGTTATGCTGGTTATATGACGGATCAGGTAGTTGATCCTGATAAGAATATATATGCCATGATTGTTGCTCCGATACAAGATCCGCAAGCTGCTGCAGAGATTATTTATCAGTATGGAGAACATCCGGGGATATGTGCTGTTTGTTTGATTACAGCTGGTCCTGAACCACCATTGGGCGATAAGAGGTATGATCCGATTTATCGGTCTAGTGAGGATGTTGGTCTTCCAATTGTTTACCATAGTGGAGGCTCTGGTATTGATGATTTTCTAGTAGAAGGTTTCCAGAGATTTATAGAAACCCACACTTTAGGATTTACCATATATAACATGTTCGCTTTGGTTAGCATGATTGTCCAAGGTGTTCCCGAGCGTTTCCCAAAGTTGAAATTTATGTTTCAAGAGTCCGGTATATTCTATATACCAGCGGTTATGTATCGACTGGATACAGAGTATAAAAAAAGACGTTCAGAGGCTCCCCTTCTAAAGAAATTACCTAGCGAATACATGCTTGATTTTTATTACGGCACACAGCCGATTGAGGAAACTCCCGATATACGTTATTTACAACATCTTTTCGAAATGGTTGATGCTCCTAACACACTGATGTTCGCCACCGATTTTCCTCATTGGGATTTTGACATGCCAAAGGTAATCACAGATATCCCCTTCTTGGATGATGGCGACAGGGATAGAATTCTGGGAGGAAATGCTTTGGAAGCTTTTCGATTTGCCGGACTAGAAAAACCAACTGGAGAAAAATTATGAGCGGGGAAGTTCGTTTTCCTGCAAGTGAACTAGCGGAAGGTTGTCGTCGTGTTGTGATGTTGGATGGTAAGGAATTTGTAGTATTCAAAACCACAGAGGGCTGTGTGGCGTATGAAAATCAATGTCTTCATCAAGGAGGTCCTGTGTGTACCGATGGCACGTTGCATCCCCATCTATCGGCTAGAGTCGAAGAAGACAGATCAGTTGTTGAATACTTCAAAGAGGGAGCGACTGTCCTATCCTGTCCCTGGCATGGATGGGAGTATGATCTGGCTACTGGGAGATCAATTGCAGAACCAACTCTTAAACTGAAGTCAGCATCGGTGGTAATTGAAGACGATACTGTAATTGTACGGTTGTAATTTGCAGACATTTAATTAGATCTGTCTGAAATTTCACAGTTCATCCACTTTTGAAATGAGGAATAAGATGAGTCAAGTAAGAAATTTTATTGATGGTAAGGTTCAAGAACCACATTCCAAGTCATATAAGCCGATATTGGCTCCGGCAACTGGAGAGATATTGGGTGAGGCAGCAATATCGGACTCGGATGATGTGGAGGAGGCCTACCGGGCTGCTCATCAGGCCCAACCAGCTTGGTCTGCTTTGGGTGTTTCTGAAAGAGCAAAGTTTCTGAAATCTTGGTCAAAAAATTTACGAGAAAACGTAGATGAACTGTCGTTAATGGATGCTAAGGACAGCGGAACTCCAAGGAGAACTATGCGAGCTGGAGTCCTGAAAGGTGCTGATGCAGTAGATTTTTTCTGCGGACTGGGGCCAGAGTTGAAAGGGGAGACTTTTCCAGTAACTCCCAGTGGTCTCCACTTCACTAGGAGAGAGCCGTACGGTGTAGTGGGGAGCATTATCCCTTTTAATCATCCTTCTCTATTTGCCTTGTCTAAGACAGCAGCAGCTTTAGTAGCTGGCAATACTGTTGTACTTAAACCGGCTGAGCAGACCCCTATGACTGCTGAGTTGATTGCTAGGTTAAGTGAAGGCCATTTGCCGCCTGGGGTGTTTAATGTTGTACAGGGTGAGGCAGCGGCAGGAGATGCTTTGGTAAGGCATCCAAATATTTGGAGACTACAATTTACTGGAGGGGTAAAAACTGGTCTTAGTGTTTTGCGTGCTTCGGCAGAGAGCGGCCGAGCTAAGCATGTGGGCCTAGAGATGGGTGGTAAAAATCCCTTGATTGCATTCCCAGATGCAGATTTAGAAACAGTAGCCGATGCGGTGGTAACAGGAATGAATTTCACTCGGAATCAGGGTCAGTCGTGTGGTAGCACTTCTAGATTGTTCGTTCATAAGGATGTGGTTAGAGAAATGACGGAAGCTGTTTTGGATCGGGTGAAGCGTATCAAGCTAGGTTTGCCCGAAGAGGAACAGACAGAGATGGGTTCTTTGGTTTCTTCTGCACATCAAGAAAGGGTGCTAGGGTTTATTGGGATTGGCAGGGAAGAGGGAGCAAGAATTTGTTGCGGTGGAGGTCCTCCAGAAGGATCTTTGTCTTCTGGAGCCTACGTATTGCCTACAGTTCTGGATAAGGTTGACCCTAGTATGAAAGTTGCCCAGGAAGAAATTTTTGGTCCTGTTTTATCCATTATTTCTTGGGAGGACGAGGATTCAATGTTTGAGGCTGTTAATGGGGTTTTGTATGGTTTGACAGCTGCCATCTATTCCAATGATATTAATACCGCTCTGAGAGCTGCTGCCAAGGTTGAGTCTGGATATGTTTGGGTTAATGGGGTAGAAATGCGTTGGATTGGTGTCCCTTTTGGTGGTTATAAGAACTCTGGAATTGGAACAGAGTACTCTTTGGAGGAGTTGTTCAGCTATACCCGTAGCAAGACAGTGAATGTGATAGTGCCATCCTAAAGTCTGACGTATGTAAATCACGTGTGAATGGCAGTTGGGGATAAAGTTGACGAGGAGTTTCGGCCATGTCAAAGATTGACCGTCGGGATTTTTTTTACAAGTCATTTTCTACAGCACTTCTGCCAGGAATGGTTGCCGGGGGAGTTAGTTTACTCGCTGGTTGCCAGTCGGCTGTTACCAACAAAGGTCAGGCATCAACTACACGTATAGGTTTGTCAGCTGGAGTTCATCCTACCTACATTCAGGTAATAGCAGGCCCTGTGCTTTTCGGACCAAATTTCGGTTTGGAGATTACTACAGACGATTTTATATTTTTCAATTCACATAGTACGGCAGTCCTTGCTGCCTTATCAGGGCAGGTGAGTATTGTCGCGGCCTCCACTCTGGCTCACATGGCATTCATTTCTAAAGGACAACCTTTCAAAATTTTTTCTCCGTACGTTAATGTAGATGATTTTGTAATCGTTGGTCGCGGTCAAGTTAAGAACCTCCAGCAATTACTTGATCCCGATGTAACTGTGGCTATTGATGATATAGGAGGAGCTGGACAGGCTAATTTTGATGCCATGCTTTTGGCCGAAGAAGCGGGATTTTTGGTCAAAGATATTCCTAGTCGGGTAATTATCGGTTCTACTGTAGGAAGGACGAGCGCCTTGGCTTCTGGTGAAGTAGATGCTACGGCTATTCACATTTATCAGGCTCATCAAATCCAAGCTCAAACTAATGATTTGAACGTTATCTCGACTATGTATGGAAGTGTACCTTCTTTTATGATGTTGAGTTTAGCGGCCTCTGAAAGTTGGTTGGATGAAAATCTCGAAATAGCAGTAGCGTTTACCGCTGGCATTATCCAGGCAAGTCGAGTTCTTAGACAAAGTTTTGAAGAGTATAGACGAGTTGTAAATCAGTTTATTAAGGCTCCTCCTTCAATTGAAACTTTAAGGACGATCCATGATCTGGCAGGTCAATATGACATTTGGCCTATTGAGGGTGGTCTGCAACGAGAGCGACTCGAGTTTATGATTTATCTAGGAGAAAAAGAAGGACTTTTTGATAGTAATTTGACTCCTGAGGATGTGGTGGATACTCGCCCTAGGGATTTAGCGTTAGAAATGTTAGACAATATTTCAATTTAGATGAGGATTGATTTAGATGTTTCTGGAAGTTGAAGGTGTCTCCAAGTTTTTTAAGATTCAGCAAGACGGTGGGGCTTCTATTCTCCAAGTTATTGATAACATCTCATTCCAATTAGAGGAAGGGTCTTTTCTTTCTATCATTGGCCCTAGTGGTTGTGGAAAATCGACCTTGATGCGTCTAATTGACGGACTGCAAAAGTCGGATGAAGGTGAAGTAAGGATAAAGGGTAGAGCGGTTACAGGTCCGAGTCCAGATCGAGGTATGGTTTTTCAAAATCACAATTTAATGCCCTGGAGAACGGTAATAAAAAACGTAGAATTCGGATTGGAAATGCTGGGAGTTTCAAAGCAGGAAAGAAGATCAAGAGCTTTGTCTATTCTAGAAACGGTAGATTTAACTGGCTTTTCAGAAGCCTACCCTTCTCAGCTAAGTGGGGGAATGCAACAGCGGGTCGGGCTGGCGAGGGCATTAGTTCTAAATCCTGAACTACTACTTATGGATGAACCTTTCGGGGCGTTGGATGCTCAAACAAAGGTTCTACTTCAGGAGCAATTAGAACGTCTTTGCCGGCGCCTACAAAATACTGTTGTATTTGTTACTCATGATATCGAAGAAGCTCTGTATCTGTCGGACCGCATTTTGGTAATGGGGACCAGGCCCGGCAGAATTATGGAGGACATTCAGATTCCTTTTCCGCGTCCTAGGGAAAGTGCTCTGAGAGCCTCTACCAAATTTGCCCAACTTAAGCAGCACTTATGGTCTATCCTACAGCAGTCCAGTTTTAATAATGAGTAGTACAGAAAAATCTTCAAGGCTTCTCCCTGCTATCCATGGTGGGGAATGGGGATCCCGTCTTGTCCGTAACAAGTGGATTCAACGTGCTGTTGTCTGGGGAAGTCTCGTTGTTTTGTACGAATTAGCAGCATTGGGAACTGGAGAATTCTTTTTACCTCGGGTCGGCCAAATATTAGTGGGTAGCATTGAACTTGCCCAAGAAGGTTGGGGGAGCACATTGGCGGGTTCTCTCAATCAGATGTTGTTGGGGTTTAGTTTGGCCATCGCTATTGGTATTCCTGTGGGATTAGTAATGGGTATGTGGAGAGTGATGGATTACGTAGTAGGGATGTATGTTAACGCCTTATTTGTAATGTCTTTGGTAGCTTTACTCCCACTGCTCATAATTCTTTTTGGGGTCGATATTGAGTTTCGAATTTCAGTGGTTTTTCTTTTTTCTGTGTTTTTTATCATCTTGTCTACAGCGGACGGGGTAAGGGAAGTAGACAGGAGACTTTTGTGGGCAGCCACCTCTTTTAATGCAGGACCGATCAAACGTTTTACTACAGTGGTGATACCCTCCTCACTTCCTTTCATTATAGCTGGTCTTAGATTGGGTTTGGCTAATGCCTTTAGTGGAATGATCTTGGCGGAACTGTGGGTGGTGAGAGATACAGGAGAGCTATTGCTACAGTTGGGGCACAATCGTGATTTGCCGAAATTTTTTGCCCTGATTCTGACAGTTACTTTGGTAGCATCTTTGGCTGCTGCACTGCTTAAAGCTTTGGAACGCCGATTAACTCCTTGGAGTCGGGTGAGATAGTATGGATTCAGATAGCCGATCTCATCTGAGCAGGAGAGAAAAAAGGTGGGGAATTTTTCTGCGTAGTGTTTCATTAGTAATTCTTCTAATTGGGTGGGAGTTATATGGTCGTGATCCGTCACATTTCGGGACCCCCTCTCCTTCAGTTATTTTTCAAGCATTTTGGCAGGAATTAGTTCACGGCGAGCTCATTATGAACACGTGGGGTACTCTGGTAGTGGTTGGCTCGGGTTTAATAGTTTCGTTAATTGTTGGAATTGTTTTGGGCTTTGCTATTCCTCTATTCCCATGGGCAGAAAATACTCTAGATCCTTTAGTAGATGCTACCTATGCTATGCCTGTCACCATGCTTATTCCCATTATCGGTGTTTATACTGGGCTTGGATTTCAAGGAAGAGTTTTTATCGTATTTACTTACGTGGCCATGGTTATTGTGATTGGTACTGCTACTGGTGTGAGAGAAGTGGATAAAGGCCATATTGAAACGGCTCGCTCTTTTGGAGCCAAAGGGTTTGTTCTCTGGAGAAAGGTGATTTTCCCGTCAGCACTTCCCTACATCACATCTTCATCAGCTATGGGTGTAGCAAGGGCGGTCCGTGGGGCTGTAACTGCTGAGCTCTTACTGATTGCCTCCAATTTGGGTGGATTTCTTTTAAGTTCTGCCTCCCGTTTTGATATGCCTTCGCTGTACGCAGGGATTCTCTGGACACTATTACTGGGTTACATGCTCTATACAGGTGCCAAGGGTTTAGAACGCAGGCTACTACGGTGGAGGGAGTTCGGGGCGTAAAGTTTATATAAGGTATTAAAGAGGAGCGACTTTGAGCCGCGCTCCTCTTTAATAGTACTGATTACTACTAGGAAGCTGGGCCTAATATTGGGAAGCTGGTCCTAGTTCCACCATAGCACCGGTAGGTTGTAGGCCATTTTCCTTAGCTATTGAGGGGACCAAGTGTGTAATTAGGTCTCCCCTGACAGTCATCAGGACCCGAATATCTTCGATTTCCTCATCAGGGATTGTCAGAAAATCACGATCCAGAACAGCAAAATCAGCATATTTGCCGGGTTCCAGAGAACCTAGAACTTCTTCCTTAAACATGTAGCTTGCACCCCAGGTCGTCGAGACCTTCAGTCCCTCCTGTCGATTAACCTTTTGGTTAATTCCATAGACCTTGCCATCCCAGGCCTTTCGATCCATCATCCGAGCAAAAGCCCAGAAAATTGTTAAATCGGTTCCTGTAAAGGCTCTATCTATTTCAAAGCCACTGGGGACTTCGGCGTCGATCAATGATCTTCTGGGAACAACCCAGTCCAATGCCTCCTCACCGTAAGCTCTCATAATATCAGGGGGAGCCTGCCAGACTTCGGTGCCATTTCCACCTAAGTGCATTCCTAGATTTTTGACTCGCTTAATTTGGTCAGGTCTGGGTGACATTACTAGATGGTCAAAGCCGTGTCTTTTGGCTCGAATTTCTTCGAGGGTGAACCCAGCATCCTGACTGGCCTTGGTTACGATATCTAGAATGTAGTCGACGTCTTTGTCCCCTACCGTGTGATTACCGATGTACCGGCCTCCTGACTTAATATAGTTGTAAAGTAGTCTGGCCGATCGTCTTCCCGGAGCGAAAGCACAGGCCTGTTGGCGGGCAGTTAACTCAATACGTGACTCTAAAGTGGTACATTCTCTGCCGTTTTCCTCTGAACCCTGAGCTCCACCATACCAGAACAGATCACCTCCAAGGCCCTCCATGAAAACAGAAGTATTAATCATGTACTGATCGGCAAAAAATACATCATCACGCCAGTTCCACATCCACATATTTCGAGTCGGTAAAGTGTTGTGCTTGGCTAGATTTTGGTAGACACGAATATTAGAGGGAGTATATGCCAGTGAGGCAAAGCTAGTCATTCCGTAGCCTGCCCAATACTCTAGTTCCAGACGGTGGATTTCTTGTAGTTCCTCGTAATGGTCTTTCATAATGACGTCATGAAAGATGGATCTTAGGTTGGCCCCACCATCACGTCCTCCCTGTCCGGTCTCTCGATCAATCAGGTTGGCGTCTTCCTGCCAGAAGACCTTGTCAGTTTCATCTAGGGCCTTGTCATTTAGCATCATTCCGGTAAAGGTGTCTCTTAGGAGAACTGGATTATTAGGAGCAATTTCCTCCATCGTTTTCTTCATTTCTGCCACATGGCTCGGTCCCTCTGGATCCAGTACACTCGTATTGTGTAATCCATACCAACCGTTGCCTCTAGTAGAGTATTCATATCGGTCACCCATCTTAAAGACACCGTAGATCCATTGGCCGGGTTTGGCCTGTTTTACAGCTTCCCTTAGTACATCAGGAAATGCCTTAATTTGATCATCTGGTCGTCCATCGAAGATTTTTAGGATGGCAATATCGTCGGTGATAACTTTTTTGAGAATTTTGTCACTAACGCCTGCCCAGTCATAGGGATGTTCGTGAACCAAGATAATACCGGGTATAACGGTGCGGCCCTTTAGATCAATTTTTTGGGTATCAGAATTTGCTAGAGCCTTTATTTCCGCATTGTTACCAATGCTAAGAATCTTTCCGTCTCTAATGGCCATAGCTTCGGCAATAGTTCCCAGGTCAGATGTAAAATCTGGGTTGTCGACAGTAATGATCTGGGCGTTGAAGACGACCATATCAGGAGCCTGTTGACTTTGGGCTACAGTGGTTACCAATAGGGCAAAGGTTAAGCTGGCTAGCAACCCAACTGTTTTTTGATTCAACATGGTGTTCCTCCTATTTTTCAGGTATTTGCAGAGAGATTCCTCTCAAGTTCTTTCTAACGCTCTGGGATTATACTGGATTTTGGTCAACAACAAAACAGTTGTAGTGTTACACGAAGGATCATTGATAGGAATTGATCTAAGCGGATATGAATATTGGAAGAGTCTAGGAGGGAGATAGACGGTTGCAAGTGGCAATGGTAAGATCCATCGCAGTTTTGAATGTTGCTTCAGGGCATCGGGAAGCTGAGAATTGATTACCAGGTAACAAGGAGGAAAAAGAGATAATGGGGATCAAAAGACGGAGTGCTGTTTTTATAGTGACAATACTGATTTGTTTGTCGGGAGTCAGTGTGGGTTTTTCCCAGATGCGGTGGCTGCCTAATAGTGAACGTGAAGCCTTGGCTGAGCGCCCTAGTCCTTATCGGCAGTGGCTGTCTCAAGAGGGAGTACCCGTTTATGAAGGGTTTGCTGTCGACGATTTGAAGGAACTGGAACTCAAGTTGAACAAGCGGTTAGGTGTTCCAACTGCTTATGTTCTTTTGGAGGGGACCGGGAATCTAGTTGACGCTATGGTCGTAGAAATACCTGTAGGTCAGTCCAGTCGTCCCGAACAGCATATCTTTGAAGAGCAAATGATGATTCTCTCGGGAGAAGGGGAAACAGTTATTTGGCAAAGTGATGGTAAAAAGCACACCGTGCGCTGGAAAAGAGGGTCTATTTTTGCTCCTCCTTTAAATGCTTGGCATCAGCACACTAACACTGGTCAGCAGTCAGTAAAATTTGTCACTATTACCTTCGCTCCAATGATAATGGATATTTATAGAGACAATGATTTTGTTTTCAACAACCCGTATGATTTCACTAAACGCTACAGTGGACAGGAGAACTATTTTGATCCAGAGATAGCTCAAGACTATCCTCCAGCTAATGACCACTCCCTGAGTATTGTAAATTTTGTGAAAAACGCTTTTTCTATCCGGCTTTTTGCTTCGGGTCAGGGTGTAGATGATCTTTGCAGACACTTTGTGCTTTCAGACAATATGATGGGTATACACATCGAAGAGTTTCCGGTGGGAACGTACGAACGGGCCCATTGGCACGGTCCTGGGACTTCTTTGCTGTTTATGGAGGGTAGTGGTCACACTTTGATGTGGCCTAGAGAATTAGGCAAGACTCCTTTTGCTGATGGAAAAGAGGACAAAATAACTCGTATAAATTGGAAATGGGGATCTCTAATTGTTCCACCTTTAGGGTGGTATCATCAGCATTTTAATACCGGAGATGTTGGTGCGAGATGGGTCAAATTAGGTACTCCTCCTGGGAATAGGATATATCATACGACTACAGGCTTATGGACCAGTACATCAGGTGGACTAATTCGTTTTAGCGAAGAGGATCCCAAAGTCCGAGAAATGTTTATTGAGGATCTAGCAAAGCATGGGGGACATATGGAGATGCCTCCTATGGGAGAATTAATCGCTGTGGAGGCAGAGGCTGAAAAACACTACGATCGAAGCAAAGTACCCTCAACTCAGTGGCCCCCTATGCGGCTTCCCACATACACGGCTGAATGATAATTTTTGTATTCGGCCCGCACTAGCGCTACATCGCTAGTGCGGAGAAGTTGTCAATTAGATTTGTGACCATACCCCCCTAGAGTATGGGAGCAAATAGCAAGCAGATTGTTGCTGTTACCAAGATCATGGCAATTTCAACGACAATACCGACTTTGATCATGTCCTTTAATTTGATTTCACCAAATCCAAATGCAGTTGCTGGTGTTGCTCCTGCCCAAGGGAAGATAACTCCCATGGCTGTGCCAGGAACTAGAATGGCAATAGCGGCAGGATTCAATCCTATTTGTTGTGCAATTGGAATTAGCATGGAAGTGTAGAGTGCTGTAGCTGCCACTCCCGAAATAAAGTTTGTAGAGACCGAGGTAACTAGTCCTGTCAAGTAGGGCAAGGTGTAGACGCTGATCTGTGCGTCTGAAATAGCCTGTGTGACTAGTGCCATGAATCCAAATTTTGCCAGAGCATCTGTTACTCCTACGGCGGAACTGATCATTAGCAGAATATGCCAAGGAGCTCTAGCACTAGCCTCTTTCCAGTTGAGCACAAAATCCCTTTCCTTGAGGTTGGTAGGAAGTGCAAAAAGCAGAAAAAGGACAATGGGTGGTACTATCCAGATGGACATAACCGCATCCGCCCAGCGAGTAAACCAATGTAGCTCGCCCAAAATTTTTGGTAGGAGAGGAGGAATGGTAAAAAGTCCGGCCATAGTGAGAAAGACCCCAAGTACGTATTTTTCTCCCAAGCTCATGCCGCCGAGGTTTTGGCGCTCGTTCTGTAAAAATTCCTGACCCCCTGGAATTTCAACGATTTCTGGTTTGAAGAAAAATCGCAGTATAAAGTAGTTGATGATCAACAGGCATATGGAAATCGGTACTCCTACCATCATCCATTCAAACCATCCTATTGTTCGGGTGGGCTCACTGAAGGCTTCCAACTGGGCCACTGCTACCGCATTATGGGGCATGCCTGCGATGGTTGTAATACCTCCTGCTACAGCTGCATAGAGGGTTCCAAGAGCAAAAAAACTTCCTAGCTGGGTTCCTTTCTGTCTTTCTCCCTCACCACCGGCAAGGGTATGTATGAAGGCTTGAATGGAAAGTCCCAGAGGGAGCATCAGGGCAATGGAAGAGGCATCTGAGACAAACATTGACACCAGAGCGGTGGTGACCATGTAACAGAAGAGCAAGCGGTAAGTGGTTTTGCCAACACCAGGAATACTGAGAAAGAACAAGGCAAATCGTTTTGCCAAACCATGTTTTAGGATGGCAAAACCTAATAACTGTGTTCCCAAAATCCAGAAGAAGATTCTCTGTCCGTAGAGAGATGAGGTGGCTTTAACTGATAGAGCTTCAGTCATAGGGAATACAACCAGAGGGAGAAGAGATGTAATGGCCCAGGGAACTGGTTGGAGAACCCACCACAGTACCATCCAGATTAGAGTACCTAGGGCAATTTGGGCTCCGTAAATGAAGCCTTCGACTTCAATTGAGCAAACCATCAAGAGAGCAGCAGGTCCTACTAGTAACTTGAGTGCAAAGAGCAAATTTTCTGTTCCCGTTCTTCTTTCACTAGTTTCCATTGGTTTTTACTCCTGTTCCTTTCTGCTCATACGTCAGAATGGATTTGATATGAGGCAGACTGTCTATTTCACTGTACATGTGCATACTCTGAAATTCTGCCGAAGTCGAAGCCGTTCGAAAGTATCGGCACCTGATACCCAGTATTCCTCCTTTAAGTAATGAGGAACTTGATGGAATCTTATATACAAAGTCATGATATTTGGCAAGGTAAAGAGAAAACAAGAAAATAATGAGATGGAATGGTTCATACCATATGACTGAAAGGGTGAAAGAGATTCACATGGAAAGAAGCCTGTGATATATTCCGCTCGAAAGATGTCTAGTTATTATCATCGAGGTTCTGAATATACACGTCGAACATTCCTAGGGCACTCTGCTTTAGCAGCCTCCTTAGCAACTGTTGGTTCATCCCCATTGCGAGCTGTTCCTCAAAGTTCACCTGCTATTGCTTCAACCGACTGGCCTCGATTTGGTTGTGATTTGCGCAACAGTCGTTTCAATGCCGGGGAGTCTACTATCGGACGGGAAAATGTTGGAAGCTTGGCTTTGGATTGGACTTTTTCAGCCGGTGCGCCCATTCAGAACTGCCCAGCAGTAGTAGGGGATACCCTGTATTTTGGATCATGGGATGGCTACTACTATGCTGTTCACTCTCAAACAGGCGAACTCAAGTGGAAAGTACATGTAGGAGTTCCCCCTTATGAAAATGGTTGGCACAACATCCGCTCCTCTCCCGAATACTCAGGAGGACGTATCTACTTTGGAACGGGGGATGCGAGAGTCGTTTGTCTAGATGCGGAGACAGGCAGAGAGGTTTGGCAAACTCTTTTGGATAACGTACCCACCAATGAGCCTCAAATTTCATGTTCTCCTATGATTTACAAGGGAATGGTTTTTATTGGGACCTCTTCCGGACGTGCCCAAATTGCCTGTTTGGATGCCGAAACAGGTAAAGTGCGTTGGAGATTTTTTACTGTTCCTAGTTCTCAAAGTGCAGGTGGTTCAGTTTGGACTTCACCAGCAATTGATGAAGAGCATGACATCCTCTACAACGTTACGGGCAGCACGAAGGGGTTTATGCCTGCAGGACCTATGCTGTATACCGAGAGCATAGTAGCCCACGATCTTCACACTGGTCAGCTACTTTGGTTTGATCAGCCTCGACCCGCCGATGTTCATGATCTGGATTTTGGATCTCACCCTATGATTTTTGATGCAGCTAGTCCACTACAGAGAGGTGCACGGCGCCACTGTGTTGGGGCCGGGAAAAAGGAAGGATTTTTTTGCTGGGATCGATATACCGGCGAGCTCTACTGGAAGGCGATGTTAACTAACGTTAGTGCTAGTGGAGGTCCTCGGATGAGTAGTACGGCGGTGGCTAATAACCGTGTTGTGGTGGTGTCGAATGCAATGACCCCCAAGGGGGCGATGTCGGTGACAGCAGCACTGCATGCATATACAGGGGAAATAGAGTGGTGGCTTCCTAATTCAGTTACTGTCCGAGCTCCAGTGGCGATTGCTAATGGAGTTTTCTATCAGGGCTTACTTGATGGAGTCTTGGAAGCCTTGGATATTAGAACGGGTAGACAATTGTGGCAATATCAGCTTCCAAGCTCCCATCGAGGAGGTTTTACTATTGCTGATGGAAGACTTTATACCAGCAATGGCGAAGTGAGCTTGAGGGGTAAAGCAACTACTGACCAACACTCAATTTATGCATTTTCTTTGGGTAGAGGATAGGGAATTATGTTAAGAAAGAGGTTTAGTGAACTTCAAATTAACCGGCGTGCTTTTATGAGAGCGGCTGGGATGGGTTCTTTGATTCTTGGGGGTGCAGGCCAAGTTTTCAGCCAATCCTCAGATGTCCTGGAGATCCGTATAATTAGTAGTTATCCTCAATCTCTTTGGTATTACAATCTGGTTGGTCTTTATGTAAAACCAGGTCAAACAGTTCGTTGGATTTGCACTAAATGGGGAGCGTCAGTTACTGCTTTTCATCCTGAAAATGATAATCGAGAGTTGCGGATTCCAGAGAACGCTCAACCCTTTGATTCAGGCTTACTTGGAGACGACATTAATACTACTTTTGAGTGGACCTTTGAAGAAGAAGGGACCTACGATTACTTCAGCCGAAATCACGAAGTATTAGGTACTGTTGGTCGAATTGTAGTTGGTCAGCCTGGTGGTCCAGCTGAAAAACCTTTGGGTTATGGAGGCCGGGAGGGCCGGTTGCCTATTTTCCCTCGCGTAAAGGAAGTACTTGATTTTGTAAGTTCACAGGAAATTGTAAATAAGAAGCTTATCCGTTATCCGAGGCAAAAATTTGAGCGGCGGTTTCCCTACTGAGAGCTTCAGTTAGACGGTATAAGACATTGAAGGATTATCAGATCCAGGGTGCGAGCCGTTAAACCCCATGTTTACTGAAGAACAGATAATGTTGCTGCTTGAGATGCAACGTGCGGGTATTTTTATATTCGATAGAGAAACTATCCAAGATAAATATGGCCTGGGTTCTCCTGTTTATTTGGATTTACGGGAAAATCTTTATAAACGATCCGACTTGATTTGGAGGATCGGGGGTGAATTTACTTGCAAGATAAAGAAATTGTCTGCACCCAACTTATCTGAACAGGGAATCGTGGGAGTCCCTGATACGGCTACTCCGTTGGCATTGGCCAGTGCTCTTTATGCCTGGAAAGAACAAATTTGTCCTTCTCTTCGTTATATTTTGCTTCGCAAGGAACAGAAAATCTATCAGCCTGGGAATGCCTCTTACACTATTGGAGGTCGGGATTCTGAGGACTATGAGTGTAATTTGATTGATGATGTGGTTGCTTCAGGTTTGAGTAAGTGGAAGGCATTGAAAAGACTGCGAGATGAGGGCATTAAAGTTAATAGAATTATTGTTTTTCTAGATCGCCAGCAAGGGGGAACTGAGTTGTTAGCCGAAGAGGGATATAGGGTTGAATCAATTTTTAAGTTGTCGGATGTGGTAGGTCTTTACTTACAGAAGGGCATAATTGACCAAAAGCAATATCAGCAAGTGTTAGATTTTATTCAAACCCATCAATTTAAGAAACCCTTATGGGCCTAGGGATCACAGGAATTAATTCTCTCTTATGATGATTTGATCATAAGCTCGGCGAAGGAAGGTGTGAATTAAACTCCTTTTGTAGTCGATACCTCCTTCTGCGTCGTCTACCAACTCAGCTTGATCAGCTAATATATCAGCTGCTTCATCTAGTTTTTGTTCCACTAAGGATTGTTCTCCAACCATTAGAGTTTCTGCCTCGCTGCAGCGTTGAGGAAAAGGACTGACACAGCCTACTGCGACGCGAGCGAGAGTGATTTCTTTGTCCCCATTAGGAATTTCTAATAGTAGAGCCAACCCCAGAGTTGGACGTTCATGAACCTGAAATTTGGTATAAGCCGTTCGCTGGTGTTGTTCTAGAAGAGGTATTCGAATTTGTGTGAGTAATTCACCTTCTTTTAGGGAAGTTTCATAAGCTCCGATTACAAACTCTTCAATAGGAATTTCACGCTTGTCTTGGGAAGATTGTAAAACAACGGAGCTATTTAGTACGTTAAAGAGTGTGGCAGGATCTGAGTGAGGTTCAGCAAAGCAAAGATTTCCCCCAATGGTGCCAGTTGTTCGGACTCTAACATTAGCTACTTTGGATTCCATTTCTGCCACGACTGGTAGATGTGACCGAATCAGTTCGGATCGCTCTAATTGATAGTGCGTCGTAGTTGCCCCTATCTCAAGATGAGTGTCAGTGACTTTGATGTTGTTTAGTTGAGGTATTTCTTTGATATCCACCAGATGAGGATAGTGCAATACCTCAAACTTCATGGCCAGAAGAAGTTCAGTTCCACCTGCATAGGTACTTGCCTCATCTCCTAGATCTTTAAGCATATCCGAAGCTTTGGAAATATTGGCAGCTTGATGAATTTTAAAAGGCCGTAACGGTATCATTAGAGTTGTATGATCCTTATTATGGGGTGAGATTTATGGCAGTTAATTGACTCCCACAAATCTCACCTTGTTCGGTATTAGCGCAGTTTGGGTAGAACTTCTTTGCCCAGTAGATCTATACCCTCGAACCAATTGTCATAGCGATAACGGAGATCAAAAATTAAATGGTCAATTCCTGCTTCCATATATTTTTGGGTTTCTCTGACAATATCGTCTGGGGTGCCAAACATTAAACACCCTTCTAAATCCTCTGGTTCAGAAAAAGTTCCCGAATCAGGTTTGACCCAGAATCTATTTTTGTTGGCATTGGCGAGAAGGCCTTCCACATTAACAGGCTCTAGGGCAGCTTCTCGACTTTGATCAACGCTAGTGATGGGAATACACCCTTCAAGCACTCTAGGTCTACCTTGTTCTTCAGCTCCTGCCCTCAGTTTCTCAACCCGTTTTTTGTAGGTTGGGAGCGTAATGCGTCCTGGTAACCATCCTTCACAGTACCTTAGTGCTCTGCGGACCGAAGCGGGTGTTCCGCCGGCATACCAAAAACGCTGTTGAGAAGGCGGAGCAGGACTCAACCCGCAATCTTCAAAGTTATAGAATTTTCCTTCAACTGAGACACTTGGATCAGACCAGAGCTTACGAATGATGTCTAATTGTTCTGGTACTAGTTCCTTCCGTGACCATTCTCCCATGCCAATGGCGTCGAACTCGTGTTGAAAGTTACCAAGTCCAAATCCCCATTCGCAACGATCACCTACTAGATTAACAAGTCCATTGATCATAGCTGCCGTTAAAAGTGGATGGCGATGAGGAATTAGTGAGCCAGTTCCGAGTTTGATTGTGGAAGTTGCTCCTCCTATAGCTGCCAAGACAATAAAAGGGTCGTAGAAGGTTTTGTCGCTGCCTTCCATTCCATGGGGATGAAAGATTAAATGGTCACGAGCCCAAACTGAATCGAAACCTAGTGCCTCAGCTCTTTTGGAGCCTTCCACAATATTTTCAGCACTTGCGTGTTGTCCAAAATGGGGTAAAAGTAGTCCGAATTCTGTTGCCATAATTAGTTACCTCTTTAGATTGTTTTTTTAGATTTTTTTTAGATAGGTTTGGCTAGCTGGCCGTAACCAGGTTTTCCAATCACCTTTCCATTTTCGTAAACAAATTGTCCTCGTACTAGAGTGTGAATAGGTATTCCGCGAAGCTTTCTGCCGTCAAAGGGAGTCCAACCACACTTACTCAAAACACTTTCATGAGTAATTACAGTTTGTTGATCAGGGTCTACTGCCACGATGTCAGCATCTGAACCGACCCTTAACACACCCTTCTTGGGATAGAGTTTGAAAAGTTTAGCTGGTTCGCTAGCGGTTAGTTCTACCAGTCGTTTGACGGTCATGGTGCCTTCGTGGATATCGTTTAAGAGTAGTGATAGATAATACTGTGCGGAAGGAGTACCTGTGTGTGCTTTCCATCCATCTGTCCATCCTAGTTCTTTTTCTTCTTTGGTGTGTGGAGCGTGGTCAGTTGAGATTACATCAACTGTTCCATCCAGAAGGGCCTGTCGCACTGCATCCGAGTGATGAGGGGCGACATAATAGGAAAGGGCATAAGAACCGAGTCGTTCTACAGTTTCCCAATCATTACTCAACCAAATGGCCCAAGGATTTACTTCTGCAGTCACCTTTTTCCCCTCGTTTTTTGCCTCTTTCAGCATTTCAAGACTCTTTTTAGTCTGCATATGTAGAAGATGGAGGTGGACTCCAGTAGCGCGTTGCAAGTTTAGAAGAATACCAACGGCTGTGTCCCACATTGCACCGTCATAGGAAGAGTAGGCTTTAGCATAGGCTCGGTAGTCGCGTTCTCCTTTATCCCAGAATTTTTTCTCAATTACATCCATTAATGCCTGATCGTGCGGATGAACCATGATAGGAAGATCTGTTTTTGCTACTTCTTCAAAGATCTCAAAAATTTTTCCATGATCGTGAACTCCAATCCCAGGCATATGAGGATAGGAACGACCTGTATCAACAACCATGAAGATCTTAAATGACAAAATTCCCATCTCTTTCAATTTGGGAATTTCCTCTAGTTTGGTAGCAGAGGGATTCATGTTGTAATCAATAATTGATTTTTCTTGATAGAGAGCGAAGATGTCCTTAAGAATTTTTGCACTAGTTGGAGGAGGACTAACGTTGGGCATACCTACACTTACAGTGACTCCGCCCGCAGCACAGGCACGCGTGGCAGTAGTAATGTCTTCTTTGTGAGTAAAGCCTGGCTCGCGATGATGTGAGTGCACATCAACTAGTCCCGGCAGAAGCCACATTCCGGAAACATCGACAGTACGTTTAGCCTTCACAGGCTCACTGTGAGAGGTAATCGAAACTATTTTTTCTTTGGAAATCCCGATATTGACCGGAAGAAGTTCTCCATCAACAAAGGCTTTCCCGTCTTTTAGTAAAAGATCAATTGACAAAATAACACCCCCAAAATTATGACGTTTTATTTTTTGTGTTTTGAAGTGCTTTCCAAACCCTTTCAGGGGTGAGGGGTACTTCGCGAATACGGACACCAGTTGCTCTATAGAGCGCATTAGCTAAAGAAGCTGGAATGGGATTTAAAGCTCCCTCACCACCACCCTTAGCTCCGTAAGGACCAACTCCATCCTGATTCTGTACCAGGATGAGTTGAATGTCCTTGGGTAAATCAGAAAATCTAGGTACTCGATAATCCATAAGAGAACCATTAACTAGTTCTTGACCTTCATAAATCATTTCCTCATATAGACCAAGTCCCAGTCCCATGGTAGCTGCTCCTAGGTCTTGGCCTTCTGCCATTGCTGGACTGATCGCCAGTCCCACATCTCCTACTGTCGCCAATCGTTCGACAGTGATTTTACCAGTTTCTTTATCGACTGAGATCTCTACTCCGGAACATCCGATCTCCCAGAAGGGAGGAAGTTGGGCCAGATCACCCTTCTGATATAAGTAACCGCGTCCCACTATGCTAAACCCCGACATATTGGAATACTTTTCCAAGATTTGGCCCCAAGAGAGAGTTTCCTTGTTGTATTGAACTCCTCCCACTTCTTCAGTTAACTCATCTATTGGTGTATCCCAAAGTTCTGCGGCCATCTCAAGCATTTGTGTAATAGCGTCCCGACAGGCTTCTACAATTACACGCCCCATTAAGGTCGTACTTCTGCTGGCACCAGTGGAGCGATCAAAAGGAACTGTACCTGTATCTGAAGCTACGACTCGTACATCTGAAAAATCCACTCCCATCTCTTCTGCTGCAATTTGAGCCATAACTGTATGTCCACCTTGACCTAATTCAGTGGTTCCTGAATGAACAGAAACGGAGTTGTCAGTGTAGATTTGAACAATGGCGGAAGAAACCGGTTTTGAACCTGCATCACTGGCTGAACAACCCACAGCTCTTCCCCTATTCTCGGGAAGAGGATCAGACATATGTAGTTCTTTTGCCAGGAGTTTTAAGTCGGAAATCAAATCAGCATCCAGACCTCGTAGAGCCTGTTTTTGAGTTGAACCTGAAAGTCTTTTTGGATGTGTTACTTCTCCAGATTTGGCTAAGTTTTTGAGCCGAAATTCGACTGGATCTAGACCTATTTTATCGGCTAATTCATCCATTTGTGATTCTGATGCAAAGCTGACTTGAGTAGCTCCAAATCCTCGAAAAGAACTGGCTGGGGCGCTGTTTGTATAGATTGCATAAGAGGATACTTTTACATTAGGAATTTTGTAAGGTCCTACAATTCGATTGGCCATTTTACTACAGACAAGAGGACTGTTTTCTGCATAGGCCCCGGTGTCCATATAGATTTCGGCCTGGCGGGCCAATAGATTGCCATTTTTGTCAGTAGCTGTTCTTACATGTACCTGAGCACTATCACAACGAGTGGTTAGCATTGCTTCATTGAGACTTAGTTGCAGTTTTACGGGTTTGTTCACGTGTAGGGAGCAGGCAGCTGTTAGAGGCTCTATTTTAGTGTACGACTTACTTCCGTATCCACCTCCTACGTACGGGACAATGACGCGAACATTATTTAAAGAAACTCCGAAAATTGATGCTAGATCATGGCGGACAATAAAGGGATGCTGGGCACAGGTATGAACAGTGATTTCTTTTTTATTAGCATCAGCTACACAAGTGTAGGGTTCCATGGCATAAGCATAGGCCATGGGATAGGAGAACTCTTGGTCTTCTACAAACGTTGCTTCTGAAAAGGCAGAATTTATATCACCCCATTCCAAGTGAACTTCTTGGCAGATATTAGTAACTTCTGAACTATGTTTGTCTCCGAATCCACGGAATCTTCCTGCCGAATAAGTTTTCTCATGTATTTTGGGACTATCGGGGGCAAGGGATTCTTGAATATCCATGACTGGAGTTAATTCTTCATATTCAACCAGAATATCATCGAGGGCTTCATGGGCAATTCCTTCGTTGATTGCTATAACAGCAGCTACCGGTTCGCCAGCAAAACGGACCTTATCTATCGCTAAGATAGGATGGTCTTTAACCGCATGTCCGTAATAGGGGTCTATCCCTTTCAGATCTCTACCTGTCAAAACCCCCATGACACCATCCCGACGGCAGGCTTCAGAGATATCGATTGATTGAATATGTGCATGGGCATATGGACTACGAAGAACTTTGGCATACATCATTCCAGGTAAAAAAATGTCCCCACTATACATAGCCTCACCAGTTACTTTGGCTACCCCGTCTATTCGGGGTATTGAGTGGTTTACGATTCGAAAATCTTTAGGGGTTTTCATGATTTTTTGTGTACTACTTTTCCCATAGTTTTCGCGGCATGTTTAATGGCTTGGATGATAGGTAAATAGCCTGTGCAGCGACAAATATTGCCATCCATGTGATGAATAAGTTCTTCTTCGCTTATTGTTTCATTCTCGTCCAGTAGGGATTTGGCTGCCATAATCATTCCTGGGGTACAGAAAGCGCATTGAAAGGCGAATTTATCAATAAATGCTTGTTGTAGGGGATGGAGTTGGTCCTCAGAGGTTGCCAGACCTTCGATAGTTTCGACGTGTCGATTGCGGGCTTCGTAAGCTAGGTATGTACAGGAACTGACTGGTAGTCCGTCGACAAGAATTGTACAGGCTCCACAGACCTGAACATCACACGAAATTTTCAAGCCGGTTAATTGGAACTTTTCGCGAAGCACCTGTGCCAGGGTTTCTTGAGGTTCAATCTCAAATTTTCTTTCTTTGCCGTTCAGGATAAATTCAATTTTCATGAGTGTGTCTTTTTTACCAGCATACTACAGCGATTCAGATTGAAACTGTTGTTCGATACGTCGAGCAAATTCAGAGAAGTGTTGATCTGTTCGACGACGTATAGGTGAAGCACCTAAACCGGCCAGTTTGCCCAGTACTTCTATGTTGGCATAGAACTTTACTTGAGTCATATTGTTTTCCAATTGCGATAATTTTGCCTGAAGATTGCCCTTCATGCGATTTTTTCCGCCCTTATCAAAGCCACTTAATTGTGCTTCTAGTAACTGGTCTTCCACCAATTGTACTAATTTAATTTCTACCGTCATTTCAATTTTGAAAGGCCCGACTTTGTCTAATAAGTGGGCAAGGTACGTTTCTTTTTCCTCTTCTTTTTGGACATGAATGTCGGCAACTCCTGGGACCAAACCTGCAAATCTATTGATATCCCGAAACAAGGTCCAAACATTTTGTACAGAAGTACTTAGTTGAAGGTCTTTTTGTATAGCAACTTGCATGTTTTTTCGCCGGAGTTAAGTCTACGTATTTAACATCTTAGAGGGGGTCCCGTCAATCGACATGGAAGGCATGAAGTTGTATGGCGATTGGATTGGTATCATACCAATTAGCGTTGAATATCCTACTTGTTTTTTCCTAGATGGGGGATAAAAGACAGTTGTATGGAAGGCCTTGGATGAAGTCTGTTATTTTTGGGAATTTCCTCTTGTTGTCAGGTTAGACAATTCTGTCGAGGGTGTAATATAGTGGGGGCTTTTGTTGATGGGTCACAAAGATTTGATGGGTAGCAGCTACTAGTTGGCAGGTGAAATTCTTGGACTAGTATTCGCGTTTTTTCTTTCCCCAAATTTAGTAATTACAAGGTCTAGTTTAGGTGTTATATGAGGAGGAAGCTTTGATGGAATTTCCAAAAAATGAGTATCAAGAGAGGGTAGAACGAGCAAAATCCTTAATGAATGAAGCTAATCTAGACGCTTTGATGGTTACCGGAGATTCTTTGTATTCAGCGAATTATCGTTATTTTAGTGGCCATCTACCCAGAGACTATCAGGCTAATTCAGCCCGACCTCATATTTTTTTGCTTACTCGGGAGGGTGCAACTGCTATCTCGGTAATCTTTTTCAGCGAATCCAGTGCTCGTGAGTGCTGGGTTAAGGATATACATGTTTATGCCCAGCCTTTTCGGTACTCCGATGCCCTGATTCTATTCGAGAAGCTAGGGGTTTCTAGTGGGCGAGTGGGTGTTGAGTTAGGATTGGATATGCGTTTGATGATGCCAGTAGGTGAGTATGAAAAACTCAAAGGTAAATTGTCCAACGTTGAGTGGGTGGATGCAGCTCCCCTGCTGTGGCAAATGCGCATGTTGAAAAGTTCAGCCGAGGTGGAGTGTATTAGGAAGGCCGATGAGATTAATGGCAAAGGCTTGGCCAAGGCTTTTGGACGTGCTCAGATTGGCATGACCGAAAAAGAAGTTTATGAGTTATGTGTTCTTGCGCTTATCGAAGAAGGCTCATTGCGTCCCCCTCATACCCAAATGACTATGTCGTCTAGTGCACGAGGACGGGGTGCAGATTTAAGAAGCTATTTTTCAGGTCCGACAGATTTGCGTTTAGAACGGGGAGATACAATTTTTGTCGATTCGGGGGTGCTTTACAACGGTTACTGGGGGGAGTTTTGCCGTATGGCTGTGATGGGTCCACCTTCTGAAGAAAATACACGCTATCATGATCTTATTCGAGGTTTTGTGGGGAATTTTATTGAAGATATTCTGAAGCCTGGTATTACTTGTGAGCAAGCAATGAGGGAAGCAGTTGGTTTATATGAAAAGTCGGGAATTGAACCTGAGCAATATACCCAATATGTTAATCCGCCTTACTTTCATCTTTGTCATGGACTGGGTTTGAGTGCTAGTGAACCACCACTGGTTAGAATTACTGACGATACGATGCTTGAGCCGGGTATGACTTTTTCAGTGGAAGCCTATCTTAAGGGGCCAGATATCCTTTACGGTTCGGAGGAGGATGTATTGATTACTGATTCTGGTTGCGAGTTGCTTTCGGATCCAGATACAGGACTTTATGTGATTGAATAGCTTGAATTATCAAGAATTCGAGCCAGCAGGAGGTTGTTATGAGTCAGGATAGTTTAGTTATATCGGGGAAAGATATCAGGAAGCTTTTGACTATGGAGGATGATGTAGCTACTCAAGAAAATTTATTCTCCCTGAATGCACAAGGGAAAGCGTGGTGTGGAGAGACTGCTTGGATTCAACCTGATTCTAAAGTACAGACCTATCCGGCCGAGGGTAAGATGATGACAGGGGGAATCGAGCCTGACTGGTGGGGTGTCAAAAACATTTTTTATGGTGAATATGATCCTGATGGTCGACGCCGAGTAGCGATACTGACCATTTTTGATGCCAAGACCCTTTGTCCGGTAGCTGTTATGGAATGTTTATATATTTTAAATGTGCGTACTGGTGCTGGAGCAGCAGTAGCTACCAAGCATTTAGCCCGTAAAGATGCTCGAGTAATTGGAGTGTTGGGAAGTGGAGCTACAGCCTGGTTTTCGTTGTTGGCCCATCGAGCCATTGATTGGCCAGCTTCTAAGGTTCAAATTTATAGTCGGTCTGAGGAGCGGCGGAATACATTTGCAGAAAAAATGTCTTCTGAGACCGGATATAATGTTGTACCGGTAGATAGTGCTGAAAAAGTGGTTCGAGAAGCTGAAATTCTAATTACTGGAACTGCCACTTTGGAGCCAGTTCTGGAGGCGGATTGGGTGCAGCCTGGTACTCACGTGAACGCCATGGGCCAGAAATGGGAGATTGATCCTCAGCTTTATACCCGTACTAAGAACGTTGGTGATGAGGCAATGACAGGTATCACGGACGGAAAGTTAAGTGTTGCTATTGAGGCCGGAGTTATTACGAAGGAAGCAATGCATGCCGGTCTGGGTGAAGTGATAGAGGGGATGAAATCTGGTCGTACTGGTGAGGATGAAATAACCCTATTCGATAGTTCAGGTCTGTGTGTGCAAGATATTGCTACAGGCGTACATGTATATAAATTAGCTCGGGAAAAAGGGATAGGCAGGTCTGTTGAGTTTCATCACGATGAGCCTCTTTGGTAGAGGAAGAGAACAAGGTGACGGTGATGCAGTTTGCAAAATGGACAGAAGTAGCTCAGGCATCTGTTACTCGAGAGATCCTCAAAATTACCCAGCAGCCTGGAGTAATTTCATTTGCCGGCGGAGTTCCTGCCTCAGAATTATTTCCAGCTGAGGAATTAAGTCATGCTTTTGAGGAAGCATTTATTGAAGCCCAATCCAGTTTACAATACACCATTACCGAAGGCCTGTTGTCTCTGCGTGAATCAATAGCGAACTTAATGACAGAGCGAGGGGTAAGTTGTGATGCAGACGAAATTGCTTTAGTTCATGGTTCTCAGCAGGGTCTGGACTTAGTAGCACGGCTTTTCCTGGAGTCTGGAGATCTAGTTTTGGTAGAGGAGACCACTTACCACGGAGCAGTACTGGCCTTTAATCCTCAGGGGGTCCGTTTCCAAGGTGTGAGAATGGACGATCAGGGTATGGATGTGGAGCATTTGCGTACATTGCTGCAGAAGGAACGTCCAAAATTAATCTATTGTACGCCTACTTTTCAGAACCCTACCAGTGTCAGCCTGAGTTATCAACGCCGACAAATTTTAGCTCAGTTAGCTGCAGAGTTTGAAGTCCCAGTTATTGAGGATGATCCCTATTATGGTCTCCAGTATAGCGGTGATATTCAGCCAGTCGTGAAGTCTTTCGATCAGGGCAATCAAGTTATTTATGTGGGAAGCTTTTCAAAAATATTGGCCCCTGGATTGCGTTTAGGATGGGTAGTGGCTAGACCCGATTTGATATCCAAGCTCAATATTGCTCAGATGGGTTCTACTTTGCATGTTGGCACATTGTTGCAATATGCCGTACAGGCTTATCTGAAGACTGGTCAGTTGTCCAAGCATATTGAGACTCTTTGCAATGCTTATCGTCCCCGTCGTGATGCTATGTTGGATGCATTAGATGCAGTGTTTCCCAATGTGGGACGTTGGACCCATCCGGAGGGAGGGTTTTTTGTTTGGGTGCGATTGGTAGGAGGATTTTCTAGTACTAAGTTGTTGCAGGCTGCGCTTGCGGAGAAAGTGGCATTTGTCCCGGGTGATGCTTTTTACGCCGCTGGTGGTGGAGAAGATAATTGTTTGCGTCTGAGCTTTTCTACGCCCACTACGGATGAGATTAAAGAGGGTTTTGAGCGGCTATCCCAGGCCGCTAAAGGACTCATGTAGACTTGACATAATTTATTTGTCGTCGAAAGGAATTGGACGTCTAGGGCCCGGTTCCTACAAATTTATTAGTCCAGAGGACGCCTTCTTGGGCTGATATTTTTTGTGCAGAAGCATCGATCATGCCGGCTTCTCTAGAAAAGTTAACAACTTTCTGCCAACCTTCTTGGGTCATATTCCCCCACTCTGGTATAGCGGGTTCTATCATAGAGAAGGCTAGATCAAAAACATCTTCCTCTAATCTTCCAGGATAGAAAAGGCGATGGGTTCGCAGGGCTGCCTTGGCTTTTTGGGGATTATTCCGAATTAGAGCTCCAGCACGAGAAATCGCTCGACAGACAGCTTTTGTGATAGCGGGCTTTTTTTCGATGATATCAGAACGAGCTACCAGAACTTCAAAAGGGTAGTCGTTTAATTCAGGAATTTCTCCTCTGGATAAGGGAATTAAGACATAACCTCTGCCAGCCGTTTCAGTAATTTCTGCAGAGGGAGGGGATTGGGCGAAGGCTTGCACAACATTGTTGATGAGAGCTGAGGGAAGTTGAGCACCACCCAGAAAAGCAAATTTGAGTTTATCAGGATCGCCCCCAGCTTTGCGGATTAGAAATTGAAAAAGTTGATAGGAAATTGCTCCTGGGCTAGTCACTCCAATAGTTTGAAGTTGGGTCAATAGCTTCAGACGATCGTTAAGAGGGCTTTCTCGTGTCAGTCCAGCCTCGTCGACAATTTTCTTGTTAACAGTGATTCCCATGGTCATGGTTCGATTGTGGGCCTGGATTGCAATGACAGGTGCTCCTTGTAGTTGGGCAAGTATTACAGCGTCTGAAGAAACGGCACAGAAATCTGCGGAGCGACCTACTACCGCAGCCATACAGGGAGCTCCTCCTCCAGCTGAAGCGACGGTGGCTTCAACTCCTTCTTCTTCAAACATTTGAAGTTGTTCTGCTGTCCAGATGGCTGTAAATGCCATGTTGGGTACAGCGGTTAACAGGGTGACTTCAGGTAAATTTTGGGCTTGAATTTCGTAAGTAATAGCTGAAGACAGAGTGATGATAATTAAACCTATTAAGCAGATTGCTGATTTATTTTTCGATTTGAGATTAAGTTCCATGTGGTGTTTGTCCTTTTTCATCCTGATATGCATTTAAATAGATTAACCTTGAATCTGGACATACTCTGTTTGTACCTGCCAACGGAGTAGTCGTCGCTCAAGGAGATCTGCAACTATATTCATAACAATTACAACAAACATCAGAACTATAATTCCTACAAAGACGTCAGCAGTTCTGAAAATGCCTGCAGATAAGCGAATGAAAAATCCAATTCCTTCGATAGCAGCAATGAACTCTCCTACCACAGCCCCAATAACAGAGAAGGGAATGCTGGTCTTTAGGCCAGTCATGATGTGTGGAGATAAGGCAGGCAAAATAATCCTATAGCCGAGTTTGTATCCTTTAGCACCCATCAGTCTGGCTAGATCGATGTATTCTCGATCCATCTGTTTCATGCCAGAATAAGTATTGAAGAAATTCAAAAAGAAGGTCAGTAAAAAAACGACTCCCACCTTTGACCAAATTCCGATTCCAAGCCAGACAATAAAAAGGGGTGCTAGAGCAGTTCGTGGAATTCCGTATAGGGCGATAATAATTGGTTCGAAGATTTCTGCCAGTGTTCTGTTTTGTCCAAACAGATACCCCATTGCAATTCCGAAAATAGCGCCCAAAGGAAATCCTATGCCAATCTCTGTTAAGGTTACCCAAGTATGTCCTATTAGAGTTCCCGATTCGAGGTTAGATAGGAAAGCTGAGAAAATAAGGCTGGGACTGCTAATCAGCAGAATTTCGATCCATCGGCCTGCAACAAATTCCCACAGGGCCAGAAACAGTCCAACCATACTGATTCTTAAAAAATTGATCCAAAATTTTCGTTTCCAACGCCGAAAATTTGTTTTTGAATTAGCTGTTGTATCCCCTTGGGGCGCCATAGATTTATTTCCTTTAAGGGTCTTGAATGTAGAGGATTCTAACACTGTGCAGAATTATCAGTAAAGTATACTTGGAAGATCAACGATTTTGATGATGATAGTTTAAGAGAGATTTGGAGCAGGATTTTTCATGATTGGTCGATGGAATCCTTGTTTTTTGACTGAATACCCAATTCGTGTCGAAAAATGCTCCACAGGTGACTGTAGGTTTCATCAAAGCCCTTCTGTCGATGAATTTCAAAAATATTTCGTGGACGATCCATAGGAACTTGCACAATATCCATTATCCGACCGGGACGATGAGTCATGATTACAACTCGATCGGCTAGGGCCACTGCTTCTACTAGATCATGGGTAACAAAAATAATAGTTTGTTGCATTCTCTCCCAGATTTTGAGGAGTTCATCTTGGAGAATCATACGTGTTTGAGCATCCAGGGGGCCGAAGGGTTCGTCCATTAATATCACTAGGGGATCGTAAGCCAATGAGCGAATAATAGATGCTCTTTTGGCCATTCCTCCTGATAATTCAGCAGGGTAATGCTTTTCAAATCCGGTCAATCCGGCTAACTCAATATAATGGCGGATACGATGTTGACGTTCTTCTTCAGAATAGTCTCGGCATTCTAGGCCGAAGCCAACATTCTCTTCTAAGGTCAGCCAAGGGAAGAGCTTACTTTCCTGGGGTACGTAGCCGACTTGAGTGTTTAGACCTTCAACCTTCCGATCCTGTAAGAGGATGTTCCCATTGGTGACCGAAAGCAATCCAGCAATTAATTTTATGAGGGTAGATTTACCGCACCCACTTGGACCAACAACCGTGACAAATTCCCCTTTTGAAATGTCCAGAGTAAAGTCCTTCAGAGCTGTCATTTCATCCTGGTGTTGGCTATAGAAGATTTTGGAGACGTTTTGAACCTGAATAATTGGTTCTGAAGGTTTTGGGAAGCTACCAGACTGGGAGTTAATCACTTCATTATTCCCATTTTCGTTTGTTTCCGACATTGTTGGTTTTAGGAGAAGCAGGAAAGATTCTTCATTTTTTTAATTTGCTCGTAAAGTTGGCAATACCTCTTTGAGAAAACGTTGCATCTGTCCTTGGGTATCGCGAGAACAAAAGCGTATGATTGGAGTAGTGCAACCTGCGTCGATGTACGTCTTGATTTTTTTAATAACACTTTCAGGAGATCCGTAAGCAAACCAATCATCGGCTTGTTCACGCGAAATATAGCCAACGGGATAGTAAAGTGTCAGATATTCCATAGCTTCCGTAAGTGCCGTTTCTGGGTCGTCGTTGATATTGGCCATGATGTGGGGACAAGACTCCAATTTGGACGGGTCACGTCCTTCTTCAACCATGAGTTGTTTGATTGTTGCGAGCCGCCTTCCGAAATCTTCAGCTGGTATGGAGTCGGCTTGCCAACCGTCTGCATGTTTGGCTACTCTACGCAAAGAGCGCTGCACTACCTCTTCAGTAGTTTTGTATAGTTTTGGATTAACAGCAATGAAGATCGGTGGCGGTTTTTGAATCGGCTTGGGTAGTGCGTTCACATTTTCGAATTGATGAAATCTGCCTTTGTGTGTGACACTTTCTTCACTCCAGAAACGACGAAGCAACCCTACAGTCTCTACTAAGCGTGCCGCACGTTCATGGGAGGCCACCCCCATGACTTCTAATTCATGGGCAAAGTTTTCTCCGTCTTTAGCGCTGGGTCCATTGCAGACGGCCAGTACAGTACGCCCTTCAGTAAGAATATCTAAGCTAGCCCACTGAATGGCGAGTAGTATTGGATCACGTAGAGGAGTACTGGCAAAGCAAACAGTGCCCAAACGAACTTTTTTAGTACGCATTCCAAGGGCAGATAGGGTTACAATTGATTCTAATCTTGGCTTGGAAAGAAGGTTGTCTCCAATCCAGACACCGTCAAACTCCCCAGATTCTTCAGCCATTTGGGCCGAGTCCAAGATTTCATCTAAGCTAGTCCAACCAAATATTACTGATCGGTTCGACAGGCTAAGTCCAAATTTCAGCTGATTGGCTTCCATCTATTTGCTCCTATACTTGAGAGGGTACTACATAATTTTTTTTAAGATTTACTCTTCGTGGATTTGGATGTGATAGGGCTCAGGTCCATCCACGTCATTTGAACCTGCTACTAACAGATCCATTTCAGCTCTCATTTCCACCACGGCATCTGGTTCTTCGTCATTCAGGTGTTGGTGGTCATACCACATTTGTCCTGTTTCTCCATCGATTTTCATGTTTTGAAATATATTAAAGGGGCTGGGCATATCCCACTTGGTAATTCCCCAAGGTTCCAGCGCTACAGTCAGGTTTTCCCAACATCCTCGAGGTGGCAGATCTTCCCAGTTAGGCCATCTAGGTTTCCATTCTTTTTGTCCCCATACGTCGTGTTTAATGGTTCCTGGAGTTTTGAAATTGATCTCGAATTTTTTGCGGCTACAAGTACCTTTTTGTAAATCGTGGTGCCATTTCCAAGTATCTTTGACAATGGTAAGCATTGGATTGTTATTTTTGGAGTAGAGGATATCTCCGGTGGTCAGAAAAATCTTTAATTGGTTGGTTTTGGTACGGGCTTGGTCAAAACGTTCCTGAAGATTATTTAAGTTGAAGGCGACAAAGTCTACGGTGTGCCGACCGATGATTGAAACATACTGACCCTTTTTGATTTCCCAAGCTCCTGCAGTGAATTGAGGTATCTCTTCTTCATGAATGATTTTTCGTTGGGTTGTGGTCATTTCAATCTCCTTGATTTAGCTGACAATAAGCCGTCTTCACGAAGGAAAACAGCTTATGAACTGCCTGGGCCAAACAGGATAGCACAAGGTCGATCTAGGACAAATCTTGATGAGAGTGATCAGAAATGATGGTTAAGCAATTTTGGTGCTTAATATCAAGGGTTTCGTATCCATGCTGCTGTTAAAATAACTCCTGTGGTGGCAAATCCCGACACCACTCTATAATCATCCACTCCCATTTCAATCAACATGACAAAGATGGCAACAAAAAGCATTAGTAGCAGAGTCATATTTGTAGCCCAGTTATTTTTGTATTTGCCCATCAAAGATTTGTCGTTTGTTAACTTAAGCAATGCAGGTGTCAACACTGGAACTAGAACTACAAACATGGCATTGACAATTAGAACTAGCCAGATTGGACTGACTCCAGTCAGAAGGATGTAAAGGGGTGAGATGGACCAGAATATAACACAGGCTCGATAGACAGGGTGTTTGCGCTTATCCTTTTTGTAAGTATCTTCTATAACGGCTTTTTTACTTACAAAGTTACTGAGATCGGCTACCACAAATCCGTAGCCGATTAAAGTTCCTAGCAAGGTAGAAAAAGCTGCTCCCCAGAGTCCTAGGCCAAAGATAATTAAACCGATAGTTCCCTGAACTTCAGCAAAAATTTGGAGTAAATCCCTCGCGCCTTCCAGTTCAATTCCCAGAGGGCGTGCGGTAGCTGCTGAGGCAATCTGGAGAAGAGCTCCCATTAAAAATAAGCATACTACGCCGAAGATCAGATCAAAGCGCTGTTCCTTCAAGTGGGAGGTGTTTTTCCATCCTTTTTCGTCGATATAGTAAGCGTAGGTTAGATTGGTTAGTGAGCCGGCCATGGTGCCGACTAGAGCCATTAGTATAAGCATGGAACTGTATAACCCATCAGATTGAGGAATGCTTGGAATTAACATTCCTCTTAATATTTCAGTGGGATCGGGCCTGGAAATAATAGCGGCCACAATCAGGGAAACTCCCATGACCGCAATTAATACTTTGCAGAATTTTTCCACCACACCGTAGCCACCCCAGTAGGCCATTACAAAAGCTATTAGGACAAAGGCTAGAGCCCAAATTTGTGTGCCCCACTCAGTCGGTAAAGGCAGCAGTTCATTGGCTACAGTGCCACTCATGAGTAGGGAATACATAGCGGAGAAATGTCCGATAATTATTCCTGAAATTAAGATAATCCAGACGACCCAGCGGCCCACCTTGGCGTAGCCTTGTGCCAGACTTTTTCCAGTGACTAGGACGTACTTGGCCGAGACGCTGACCCAGACAAAACGGAAGAGGAGAGTGAAAGCCAATGTCCAGATCAGAGCGTAACCGTAGCCAGCTCCGGCTGCTGCATTAGTAACCAGATCTCCAGCTCCCAATGCCGTCAGAATATATACGAAAGAGGGACCCAAGCGGCGAACGACTTTGAACAGCCACATCTGAGGCTTTTCTACTATGTCGTCTGTTGTTTTTCTATCTGTCTTTTCAGTCAGTAGTTACTCCCGTTATTTCATAATCCATTGGGACGAATTGACATAAATCATATAAAATCCTGCCAGTGTAAGACAGATCAGGAGAGCATTGGTGGTCCAACTATTTCTGTGCTTTCCCATTACGCTTTTTTCACTGGTAATCTTCATCAATATCAGTGTCAATATGGGAACCAGTCCGACCACTAGGGCACTGACGGTCAAGGTTAGAAAAACAGGGCTGACCCCTGTTAGCAGTATGTAAAGGGGAGAAAAGGACCAAAAAATGACACAGATACGGTAGATGCGTTGGAATTGTGGGCTCCCTTTTTTCCCTTCTTCAGGGTTTTTGTTTAAAAATCGGAACAGATCAGCAATGATCAATGAACAGCCGACTGTTGTGCCTATTAGTGTGGAGAAGGCGGCACCCCAAAGACCTAGACTGAAAATCCACTTGCCAATGACTCCCTGAACTTCGGAGAAAATTCGAACCATATCTTTGGAATCTGTGAGATCAATTCCCAGAGGATGTATTGTGGCAGCGGCTGCAACTTGCAGGAGAATACCCATTATGCATGCGCAGATCACACCGGTGAGTAAATCAAAGCGTTGTTGTTTCAAATGAGAGATAGTTCTCCATCCTTTTTCGTAGATGAAGTAAGCATATGTCATGTTTACGATGGAACCGGTCATGGTGCCAAGAAGTGCCATTAGCATGAAGTCAGAATCGTATAATCCTTGGCTTTTTGGAATGCTGGGAATGAACAGGCCTTTGGCAATTTGGGTGGGATCTGGATCAGACAAAAAAGCGACAAAAACTAAAGAAGCTCCCATCATCCCAACCAGAATTTTACAAAAAATTTCAATCATCCCGTAGCCACCCCAGTAAGCCATAAAAAACGCCACTGTGGCAAAGAACAGGGACCAGATGGCGGCACCCCCTTCGGTCGGCAAGGGGAACAATACATTTATTGCATCACCGCTCACGACAATCATGTACATGTTATAGCCGTGCACCAGAACAATCATGCTGATTAGAATGAGCCATACTACCCATTGGCCTACTTGGGCAAAACCATGCATTAAGGTTTCTCCCGTCACTAGGACATATTTGGCTGAGACATTAACCCAGGTAAATCTGAAGATCATTCCTAAAGCAACAGTCCAAATTAAGGCATAACCATAGCCGGCCCCGGCGGCTGAATTAGAAACGAGGTCTCCTGCTCCTAACACTGTAAGGATATAAACAATGCCAGGACCCATTTGTGAGATCATCTGAGATAGGCGTGACTGACCGGTTTGGGATGCAGATGTCTGTTGGGGGGTGTTTTCTGTGTTAATCAGTTTTTTTCTCCAGTACTTGTTTAGTAGTTGTTTTTCAGTTAGCAGTCATCCGAATAAAGCAGAGTTTTTGTTTTCAAAGATATGAGAAAAGGTGTTGGTGATTATTGTATTCCCCTCTTGTAGTCTTACATGCTTTTTTTTGCCAGATCAACAGCGACATCAATGATCATGTCTTCCTGGCCGCCTACTGCCTTTCGGCGGCCTAATTCTATAAGAATATCGCGGGTATCGATATTAAATTTTTTAGCTGCTCTTTGGGCATGAAGGAGAAAAGTGGAATAAACTCCGGCGTATCCGATTGTCAAACTGGATCGGTCTATTCTAGGTATGTGACGCATGATGGGTAATACCGTTTCTTCGGCTACGTCCATCAGTTGAAATAGGTTTACTCCTGTTTCTACCCCCATTTTATCCAGTACTGCTACTAGAACTTCAGTAGGGGTGTTGCCGGCTCCTGCTCCAAGGCCGCAGGTGCAACCATCTACTCGGATGGCTCCTTCTGCAATGGCAGTTAACGTATTGGGTACTGATAGTCCTAGATTGTTATGGGCGTGAAAACCTACCTCTATGTCTTGGGACAGTGCACTTCTTAGAGATTTGACTCGTTGGCGGGCTTCTTCAGTCAGCAGGGTTCCTGCAGAATCAACCACGTACACACAATCGGCTCCGTAGTTTTCCATTAGACAAGCTTGTTCAGCCAGTTGTTCCGGTTGAATCATGTGCGCCATCATCAGAAAGGTGTGGACAGATAAACCTAAGTCCTTGGCCATTTTGATGTGTTGTTCCGATATGTCGGCTTCAGTGCAATGGGTGGCAATTCGAGCTATTTGTGCACCTAGTTTAGCTGCTTGTTTAAGCTGTTGACGAGTTCCAATTCCAGGGATCAGTAGAATGGCAAGTTGGCCTTTTTCTATTACTTCTGCTGCCGCTTGCAGGTACTTTTCTTCCGGTTCACGGGAGAACCCATACTGGATCGATGAACCTGCTAATCCGTCACCATGAGAAACTTCGATTACCGGGACTCCCGCCCTATCGAGTCCAGCGGCTATCTGTCGAATGTCTTCGACTCGAAACTGGTGTGACATAGCGTGATCCCCGTCTCGAAGCGTGGTATCAGTTATTTGAATCATGGTGGTTGGTTTATTAGGAGTCATTTTAGGTTGATCTAGGGGATTCTTGTAGATGGTTTGCCATTTCTTCTCCTACCCTGACTGCTGCAGCTGTCATGATATCTAAGTTACCTGCATAGTCCGGTAGATAATCTCCTGCACCTCGAATTTCGAGTAGGACTGTTACTCTATCCTCATCAAACAACGGAGAAGTTTTCAATCGGTATCCAGGTACGTATTTTTGTACCGCATCGACCATTTCTTCTACTGCACTTAGTATTGCTTGTTGATCAGTATCGGTTCCCACTTGGGCATAGATTGTGTTTCGCATTATGATGGGGGGGTCGGCTGGGTTGAGGATAATAATGGCCTTGCCCTTTCTAGCTCCTCCCAGTTCCACCAGTCCTCTGGAAGTAGTTTCGGTAAACTCATCAATATTTTGGCGAGTGCCAGGTCCTGCCGATAGGCTGGCTACTGTTGAGACAATTTCAGCATATTTGACCGGAGCAACACGGTTAATAGCTGCAACTATTGGAATCGTAGCTTGTCCTCCACAAGTAATCAGGTTGACATTAGTTTTATTTAAGTGTTCAGACACGTTTACCAGGGGGACAATATAGGGTCCTATCGCTGCAGGGGTTAAGTCGATTACTAGTTTGCCAGATGAGGCCAAAATATCAGCATGCCGATGATGTGCGCTGGCAGTAGTAGCATCAAAGGCAATGTCGAACTCATTCGCATGCTCCATGAGTTCATCAATCCCTTTATGTGTCGTGTTGTATCCTAACTTTTGAGCTAGTCGGAGTCCTTCGGATTCTGCAACAATTCCGACCATCCAAGTGAGCTTTAGAATATTGCTTCGATGAAGCTTGTGCATCAAATCAGTGCCAATATTTCCAGAGCCGATAATGGCTACCTTAATTGCTTTATTTGGCATTATTTTCTTGGAAGAGTAGTGTGGTATTTCTTAGAAAATTCAAAGGAATCCCTTCTTTCAACTAGAAGATATGCTAGCTCTAATCTGCCAGTGACATTCAACTCTGTTCCTTTATTCTTGTCAACCCTGCTTTTGTTATAACTTTTTTTGTCAAAGGGATTAGTTGTGAACTTTCGGATAAGTATTTCAAAATGGGAAACTTGGTTCTTTCTGGAAAATCTACCAAGTATAGAGTTAGAATAGATTGGTCTTAGTAAAAAGGCGATAGGAAGAAGCAGGGTTTTTGCTAAAAAATGAGTTGATTGATTATTTCTTTGGAAAGGAATTAGACCGATGAAACCACGTATATTTCAGTTTGTTATAGGGCGGGTAATGCTCTATTTTTCCCTCTTTCTCCTATTTTTACCAGCCTTTATTCAAACATATGGATATGGAAGTTCAATAACTACTAGTGCAATTGTGGTGTTAGCCGCCAATGAGAAAAATACTCTTGAGGTTAAGTGTGTTGACCAGGCAGGTAATCCCTTGAAGGGGATTAGAGTTGAAGCTGTAGAACTAATCAAAGAAAAAATAAAAAGGAAGAAATGTAATGCTACAGGGGTGGCATATTTCAATAAACTTGATACAGGGGTGTATGAGTTGGTAGCGAGGCAAAAGGGTTTTGATCCAAGCCTTTATAGTTTCGTACTGCTTGAGGGTGGTTCTAATGAGTCTGTTACGATGGTTTTCAAGCCTGGGGACAAGGACAAATTACTTTATTTTGAAGACCAAATGGCAATGCAGCAAGCTCAGCAGCAACTAGGCCAAGGTTTTCAACTTTCTAACGCGAGAAAGTTTGCTCAGGCAGAGGAACTGTTGAGGGCTTCATCGGAGAACAATCCCTCTGATCCAAGAGCATTCATATATCTGTCAAATATCTATCTACAGCAGGGCCAATGGGATCAAGCAAAAGAAGTCCTTGAAAGGGCCGTTATAGTTGCTCAAGCTCAGGTAAGAATTACTGCAGCTCAGTTTGAAGGGCAGTCCAAAAAACAGAGTATTGAGTATGATGATGCTGGAAATCAGGTAAGAATTACTGCAGCTCAGTCTGAAGGGCAGGCCAATCCCTATACACCTTTTCACCAACAAGCCGTGGATCAGCTTAATAATTTACCGGCAAGTCAGCTTTCCTCGGAAGGTTATACTGCTTTACAAAACAAGGACTTTGAGACGGCAGTTGCGAAATTTCAGGAGTTGGTTGCTCTGAGATCTGATAATAGTGCCTTTTTATTCAATCTTGCCACGGCTCAGGGCGGGGCTGATCTTTATGATGAAGCTCTAGAAAGTATAGATAAAGCTCTTCAGCTCCAACCAACAGATAAAGAGTACATTAATTTTAGAGAAGGATTGATTGAAAACAGACAGAAGGCAGTATTAGATCGTGCTCTAGCGGAGGGTGACAAACATTTCAAAGAGGGTAATTATACTGCTGCTTTGAAAGAATATAGGGTGGGGTTGCCTTTGGTTCCCGAGAATGTGCAACACAGGATGTGGCACAAAATTGCCGAGACTCATGGTCTGCTTAATCAGCCGGATGAGGTGGCTCAAGCCTATCGTAAAGCTATCCAACTAGCTTCTGATAATTCTGAATATGTGGAGAGATTGGCAGAGCATTACACTTCTCAAAAACAATTCCAAGAGGCAATAGAAGTGTACGTTGATCTTTTTGATAAGAGATCTGAACCGATGGCCAAGAGCCTGTTTTCCAAGGCTCAGGAGTTTGCTAGAAAGGCTAAACCAGAGTTGGCCCAGATAGCTTATGAGAAGGCTTTAGAGACCGACCCAGGTTATGTAGAAGCTATCTATGAGTTGGGGATGCTCTATTTTTATGATGTTAAGGACACTGCTCGTTCCAGAGAGATGCTGACACAGTATATAGCCGTGGGCAAAGATGCTGCTCACATCAGCAATGCTGAATCTGTATTGGCAGTTATGGATCTACAGTAGAAGTGCTGAAGACGAGAATTTATTTGAAGATTTATTGTCTGAACTAGTCTTCTAATCCTAACAATTGGAAGCGCGAAGCCTTAATCTTAAGTCGTCGGTTGATTCCGATGGCCAGAAAGGTCATGGCTTCTAGTGCCCGGCAGTACTTGAGAGGACCGCCATCAATCCAGCGCACGGTTGGGATTTTTTCCAAAATACTCCGGACTTGCTCTTTAGCTTCCTTTGAATCGGAGCAGAGAAACTCGTCACAGTCGAGTGTCAGGTGATGTTCTGCCAATAAATGGGCAGGCAGAGTTTTGAAGGCTGCCACAATAGGGGTATCAGATGGAACTCGTTGGCGTATATATTCAGCTCCCGAACCTTCTTCTAAATCAAGTAACTGAGGTCCTTTGTCAAAAACTACTGGCACAGTGACATCAACGAGAACGTGATGGGATTTAAATTGATCTCGGTGTTTTTCCAATACGGCATCAGCATAAATAAAAGGGATCGTGAGGAACAAAATATTACATTTTTCTATTAGATCATGATTATCTGCGCCTAGAATTAGATTTTGTCCGATCACTTGATTTAATTCTTTAGCTCCTTCCAAAGCCTTTTCTTCTGAGCGGGAGCCAAGATAAATTTGTAGTCCAGCTGCTGCCAGACGTAGAGCGATTCCGCGTCCTTCTTCTCCAGTTCCGCTAATCAATCCAATAGTTGTATCGTGACTCACTGAGGCCCTCCTGAAAACTGTCTACATATTGGCTAAAGCCTAACAGTCTAACATACGTACTGACTCGGGCGGGCAGTACGAAATAGGAGAGGAATACTTTACTTAGCGGTGTCGTTTTACCTGATAAATTTCCAAGGTATTTTTGAATATCTATTAGATAAGGCTAGGCAGGAGTTGAATTGGCTGTATTTTTAACAAATTTCAACAAAGTAAGGAAAGGCTCGCAAACAACTGGCTGTTACGACAAGAAGAAGTGCTAGTCCCAAGAAGGGGTAATAGTATGGAGAGTTACGTATATAGCGTTGGGTAACTAATGGTTGCTTTTCTAGAGAGTCAATTTTTTGATAGGCTTCCTCTAGTTGTTCTTTGTTTTGAACATCAAAAAATCCTCCACCTGTTGTTGCCAAGGCTTCTTCTAGTTTCTCTCTATCGTTTAAGTACCAAATCTGCAGACCAACCATATAGACTCTGACTTTTTCCTCTAAAGCTTTCTCTAGAGCTTCATAAACTGGTGGACCGGCATTATTTTCTCCATCAGTAAATACGATGATAACGCCACGTGACTGGCGTTTTGGATCCTTCCAGCGCAAAAGTTTCAGGCCTTCGAAAATAGCTTTCCCTATAGCGGTTCTTCCTTCTCCTGACAGTGTTCGGTAGTCTATGGCCTTAAGGTAATTTTTTACATAGTTGTAGTCGACTGTTAGAGGATTTACCACATATGCTCTTTCAGAGAAGACTAGAGTTCCTACCCGGTCTCCGTCTCGTTCTTCTACGAACTGTCCAATGGCATTTTTGACAGCCTCAAGTTTAGTTTCAACCGGCCCATCTGATGGTGTAATGCCTTGCTGTTCCATATATTCAAGCATGCTTGAGGAGAGGTCTACTAGCATTACGATGTTTAAGCCTCGGGAAATAACTCTTATACGAGACAAGGGTAAAACTGGGTCTAGCAGAGTAAAGATTACCAGTATCAATGCGGATATGGTGAGTATTTCCGGTAGGCGTATCCAACGGGAAGTAAAGGTGGGCAAATTTTTTAAGCGATCAACTAGGGAATAGCCCAGAAAACCTTGAAATTTTCGACGCAGCAGATAAGATCCCAATAGGATGAGAAGGAAAAATATTAGATAGTCAATATTTTGAAATTTCAGGATCATTCTTTAAATAGTTGTATTGCCTGTGAGTGTATTTCTTGAAGCTCATTTTTGCCTTTTTCTTTACCTTCAGCGGAATATAAAACCGTATCTACAAAGTCTACGAGTTCAGAAATTTGCTGAGCTTCTTCAATTGGTTCTCCAGCAGCCAACAAGGTTTTTCGTATTTCACCAGAGGTCAGTGCTACGCCTTTTTCTCCGGATATCTTCCCAGAATATTTTCGTAGAGTTTTGCCTAAATCTGCATACAGAGGTGTAACGTCGGAATCCTTGTTGGCGCCATCCCAGTCAAGATTTCGAAGTGATGAGGCGCTTTCTTTACGAATTTCTGAGCGCTCAAGTTGTATTTCGATTGGTTCTCCTTGAAGTCGATTTAGGACTGCTTGTCCTGCTGGAATTGCAATCAATACCAGGCCAGACAATCCTAAAAGCAAAGCAATCCAGAATGGTCTTTTTAGGTGATCATTTGTATCTATAAACTCGCGAATTCTTATGGAGTCATCAGGTCTTGCACTTCGAAAAGCGATTGGAACTGCGGGAATTCTCCACTGTTGCACTTCTAATTCTCCTAAAGCGTCTACAGGTCCTCCTTTTTGAATGTAGTGAAGGTCAAAGGGAGGGATGCGCCATTCTTCCTGTTTGATTTCATAAGAAACTAGTTTTAGGCTGATTTTCAAGAGGTTGAAGCTTTCTTCTTCAGTCTGTGAAAAATCAAGACTAATCAGATTAAATGGCTCCATTTGGAAATTTTTTTCTTGCAGTCTATCCAAAATAATTTGAACGGAGGGTTCATAATGGATAAGCACCTCATAGGAAATGGTCTCACCTACAAAGAAGGCGGTCTTATTAAGGTTTATTTCTACTTTTCCAGGGGAGTCCTGAGCGAACAGTGCTCCCATTAGGGATAATGCGAGAAAAGATAGACAAAGATATTTTGAAAATTTCATCGGCTTCTCTTTCGTTCCAGAAAAAACTCCATTAGTGGCAACAGTGGAGATTGACCGGTATTCAAAATTACCGGAATTGCTCCTAGCTTAAAAAAGGTTTTATGAAGAGTTTTCCGTTGGTTTTTCATTTCATCGACAAAAGTCTGACAATTTTTTGATGATAGGCTTAAAAGTGTTCGGTCGTCGGATTCCAAATCGTGTAAACGTACATAGCCTTTAAATTCGGGTAGTTCGTTTTCGAGTGCATCTTCTATGATTATGGGTACTAAATCATGATGAGCCGCAATTTGAGATATCAGTGGTTGCTGCAGAATCGATTCCATTACGATGAAGTCCGATAGCACAAAGAACAAACCAGGACCCTTGAGTTGTTGAAGACCATATTTGAGTAATAGTTCTAAGTCAGTTCCCCCTGAGCGGGGATTATAGTCCAATAAATCACCAAGAATACTCCAAACTTGGCGTCGTCCCTTTCGGGGTTTGCGATAGAGATCTATTTTTTGTCCGCCTGCGACAAGTCCTACGGACATGTTTTCTGATGCTGCTGAAAAACACAAGGTGGCGACTGCCTCGATTAACACTTCCATTTTACTGAATTTTTTACTTCCTAATTCCATTGAACGAGATAGATCAGCTACAAACATTGCTGTCATTTGTTTTTCTTCGTGGCATATCTTCAAGAAAGCTTCCCGGGTACGTGCTAGAGCACTCCAGTCAATGCGACGATAATCATCTCCAGGAGTATATTTTCTGTGTTCGACAAACTCTAATCCTGTACCACGCAAGCTACTTCGGTAATCTCCCAATAGAGCATGATTGGCAGCTCGTTTGGTGTAGAGTTCAATGTAGGTTAGTTCCTTCATTAGCTCTTCACGCCGAGTCTCTTGTTTTGTTTTAAGGGATGGGAACATGTTCCAATATCTCTCTAACAATGTCCGCGCCGGTAACGCCTTCTGCTTCTGCATGTACAGAACGGATAATACGGTGTTGCATTGATTCCACAGCGATAGCTTTAACATCTTCGGGAAGTACAAAGTCTCGATGTTCTAGAAAGGCAATAACTCGAACCAGTGCCAGTACATGCTGAAATGCTCTGGTGGAGACACCACTCAGAATCAGACCCTTAAGACTTTGTGGTCCCAAACCATCTCCACGGGTAGCACGACCTAGGGCAACGATGTAGTGATGAACGCGGCTGTCAACATGGATTCGCCCGATCGTTTCTTGTACTTGAAGAATGGCTTCGGGTTGTATGACCGCATCAATACTGATTTCGTTGAGAGGGTTGGCCAATATGCTGGCTTCTTCTTCAGCGGGAGGATAATCCACTACTATTTTCATGGCAAAGCGGTCTATTTGGGCTTCAGGAAGAACATAAACTCCTTCCTGTTCTAGCGGGTTTTGTGTTGCTAGGAGCCAAAAGGGTCTATCTAATGGATAGGAATTTTCTCCAATCGTGACTTGTCTTTCTTGCATTGCCTCTAATAGTGCGCTTTGGGTTTTTGGAGTGGCTCTATTGATTTCATCAGCTAGCACAATATTAGAAAAAATGGGTCCTTTTTCAGTTTGAAAAGTGTTGTTATTGACATCGAATATACGCGTTCCCAGGATATCGGATGGCAATAGGTCAGGTGTGCACTGGATTCTTTGAAAACCTGCATTGATTGATCGTGCTAGCGTCATAATGGCCAATGTTTTAGCCAGTCCTGGGACGCCTTCTAGCAAAATATGCCCACAGCCTGATTTTTCTCCTTCATCTTGTTTGAAGGAATAGGGAATTTTCGCAAAAAGTCCCACCAATAAGTTACGAATGAGTTGTCTTTGTCCTAGAATGACTCGCGATAATTGTTCTTCAATCTGCTCAATTAATTCAAAAACTTCTTCTTTTTCAACGACCTGCAACTGATTACCCCCTTTCAAGCACCCAAGCTGGCAATAGAGACATAGCGGCTATCAATAAAAGTGGTTGATACACATCCACCCATTCTTGCTGACTACGGTAGCCAACTATTTCCCGCTCAAGAGAAACAATTTCCCGAAGAGCAGTACTAATCTCAGATCCTTCATAGGCGCGATAAAAACGTCCCCCTGTTGTTTCTGCTACGCGGCGCAGAGTTCCTTCATCCAACCGACTAATCAGCCGGGTGTTGTGAGAGTCTTGCAGGTAGCGGATGATTCCGTCTTTAAAGAGAACTGGAATAAAACCTCCTGATTCGGATCCAATCCCTATAGTATAAACACGTAAGTTTTTAAGTGCGGCTCTGTTAATGGCCTTTCGTAATTCTTCTCCATGGTCTTCTCCGTCAGAGACTAGCACCAATACAGGACGATTTCTCTCTATTGTTTCATTTTCTTTGGCACTTTCAATTACTTGAATTCCGCTATTAAGTGCTGAACCAATATTGGTGCCTTTTGGCAGCTCATCATAATTTTCAATAACAGGGGGTTCTTTGAGAAAGTCCAAATAGAAGAGAAGGCTTCCAACATCGGAAGTCAGATAGGACCTTATAAGACTTGGTCCTGAAAAGGTTACCAAACCGACTCGGCCAATCATCTCTTCTCCCGTGGTCATTTCTCCAATCAACTGACCAGCTCTTTTTAATCTAGACGGAAGAATGTCTTCTGATCGCATGGAGGGCGAATTATCAAGCAAGAAGACTAAGTCTAACTTACGAATTATTTCTTGGGCATTATTAGAAAGTATTTGAGGCCGAGTTAGTGCCAGAACAGCTGCAGTTACTGAGAGTAATAAGAGAATCAGAGCCAGAAGTGATCGGCGACGAGATCCAATTTGAGACACTTTGTCTAATGGAGAATCAAAGCCTAATTTTTCCCCTATTTTTTTGAGATAGGACAGATGGCGCCATCGGGCCAAAAAAACCAAGGGAATGACGGCCGATAGGTATAAAACTTGAGGGTAGAGAAAACGAACTGTATCTGACATCTATTTGTGCGGAAGGTTAGCCCCACTTTTCTGGAGGGATTGCTTGATCCTTGATACGGATTTTTTCTCGCACTTCTTCAATCAAGAGTTCTAATTTTTCATTTCCTCCCTGTTCTTCGGTTACGAGAAATTTAACCAATTCGTAATTGTAGCGGGCATCCCAGCTTAACGCATCCAATTCTAATGCCTTTTGGTATTCTCGGAGAGTGGCATATAGGCCGTCTAACAGAGCAGAGGATTCTTCTTGCATAATACTGTGCCTGAACAGGACATTTCCGTACCATTCATGGTATTGCGAGTCATCATCAAGAAATGGATATTGACTGCTCAAGCTCTGCAATAACTCCAGCCCTTCTTCAAATTCTCTATGCAGGTAGAGAATTTGGATTTGTTTGAGTGCTGCTTCGCGAAAGGGAAACCGAAAGACGGGCATAGTATTTGCCAACATTGGGAAAAAGCTTTCCTGGGCTCCTTTGTATTCAGTAAAAGCATCTTCGAAGCGTCCATTCAGAAAATCATCGTTGGCCTGACGAATGGAGTGTATCCAGTAAGAATAGGACAGGAGGAAAAAACAGAAGAAAGTTCCCAGAATTAAAAAATTACGCCGCGATAAAAATTTCATTTTGATTGCCTAACAGGTACAACAGTTTCGATTGACATTCTTGGGTGGTGGAACCTTCCATTCGCACGTAAGCTGATTTAAACCTTTCTTTATATATCCTATACCAGAGGAGAACCTGATGTATATAGGACCGGTTCGGGTCTAAGACCAACTTTCTGCCATATGTCGCCACGCCAAAATTTTTCGTTCTAGGTACTCAGCGCCCTGAATGATAATCAGACCCAGTAGAACTACCAATACAATGCCAGCCAAGAGCCTGTCCATCTGAAAGGTGGAGCCGGAATCGATAAGGAATCTTCCCAAGTTGGTAACACTCATCAGAATTTCAGCTGTGACTGCCCCCCGAAGGGCCCGACCAGCTCCCAGCCGCAGACCGACCAAAACGTAGGGCAGTGCGGAAGGAAAGATTACTTTACGATAGATATCCTGCCGCTTCATGCCGAAAGAACGTGCCATTTCAATTAGGGAAGATGGAACTTCGCGGACTCCAGTGGAAGTATTAATGATGATGACAAATATAGCCCAGATAACAACCAAAAATAATCTGCCTCTGAACTCTAGTCCGATATAGACTCCCAGGATGGGGATCAACATGGCCATAGGTGCAGAGTAAGCAGCATTAACAAGAGGTTCAATAGTATTTTTAGCCCAGACAGAGACGGCCAAAGTAAATCCGATTACCACACCCATTAATACCGCTAACACGTAACCAACTATCATGGTGTACAGGGTTCCGGAAGCAGCTTCCAACAAATCGCCTGAGCTTATTGATTCAAGCAGAGCAGGGAATACTTTGGAGGGAGGTGCTAAGGCAAACATATCGGGTCGGGATCCAAACCACTGCCAGAGTGCCAAAAAAACTAAAAAAGAGAGACTTCTCAGACCATGTTTTATCAGATTGGTTTTAATTTTTTCTGAAACCTGAAATGTTTTGTCCATTGTAAGATTCATTACTATTTTTTTGCCTGGGTACCTAGAATGCCGGATGTTTCTGCCCAAGGGGTTAATTTCTCTTGCAAAATGATCAATAACTGGCTCGAGAGGGCTCCAAAGAGAACGATCCACATTGCTAGAGAGAAAAATTCTGGTAAGTTTCGGGCAAAGCCAAGGTCCCATAGGCGTTTGCCTGTGTCTACAATGATCCACAATTCAGCGATAATCATTCCTTTAACTGAATGTCCTAAACCCAACCGTAATCCTGCAATAACGTAAGGTAGTGCAGCGGGCAAGATGATTTTGCGGAACACTTGAAAACGTGGTGTACAAAAGGCAGCTGCGGTTTCCAATAGATTAGGATCGACTGCTTTAACCCCAGCGGCTGTATTGATAATGACGTAGAAAATTGAAAAGAGAAAAACAACAGCTACTCTGAACTTAAATTCGGTTCCCACTAGGATGATCACAAATGGAAGTAAGGCTTCCATTGAAGTCACGAAAAGGGCGTTTACGTAGATACCCAAGACATAATCAATTATTCGAGAAGCTCCCATTAGAAGGCCTATTGGGACACCAACTAGAGCGGCGAGAGAGAATCCAACAAACATCTGTAGTAGCGACCCAGACAGAGTCGCCATGTCTCCGTTGGTGAGGGCAGCAAACATGCTAACCAATACTTGACTAAATCTGGGGAGATTGTAGGGTCCCACCACCATTCCCAGTATTTCCCACATTACAAGCAAAAATCCCCAAACTACCATGCGCTGAAACCATTTTTGATTGCGTAGACAGTTTCTTGGTTGGTCAGTTTGGGAATTTTCAGAGGGACTCATGCGATTTTTATTTTCACTTACTCATTGGTTAGTTTTTAGTCGAAGTTACTGCACTACGTTTGAGAGTTTGGGAGACACGAGCTCTCATTTGGGTGAATTCCATAGAGTTGCGGAGATCGTCCTGGCGAGGTCTAGGGAAATCTACATCTACAATATCTACAATTCGCCCGGGACGTTGCCCCATTACAATAACTCGGTCAGCTAAAAGGATTGCTTCTTCGATGTCATGGGTGACAAAAAGTACTGTCCTTTTTTCAATGGACCAGATTCTCATGATTTCAGCTTGCATGCTTTCCTTGGTCTGAGCGTCCAAGGCTCCTAAAGGTTCATCCATAAGCAAAATTTCTGGTTCGATGGCCAATGCTCTAGCGAGTCCGACTCGTTGTTGCATTCCGCCTGATAACTGTGAAGGGTAGGAGTCTTCAAATCCGTCCAATCCCACCATGGAAATGTATCGCATGGCTCGTTGTTGTCTATCTTTCTTACTCATTTCCCTAGTTTCTAAACCAAATTCAATATTGCCAAGAACGGTTCGCCAAGGCAGTAAATTGAATTGTTGGAAAACCATGCCTCGGTCAAATCCGGGACGATTAACAGTATTGCCTTTGATGAGCACTTGGCCTGAGGTGGGATAAAGCAGTCCGTCTACGATTCGAAGCAGGGTCGATTTGCCACAGCCGCTGTAGCCAATCAAACAACAAAACTCATGCTCCTTCATCGTAAACGAGACATTGTCTAAGGCGTGCACGCTCTTCTGGGGACTGCTGTATGTTTTGCTAATATTCTGGATTTCCAGAAAGGCCAATAGAGTTCTCCAACTTGATAGCTAGGCTTGTAGTTTAGATTTAATCTCCACACAGATCGAGTGCGGTTAGAGCATAGATCTGACTACAGGCTACTAGATCCTTCAGATCGTAACTGCCAGTCCCCTGTACGCTAGACTCACCTCGACCCAGTCCGAATGTCAACGAGGGAATTCCTGAGGAATTGAAGATATTGGTGTCTCGCCACATACTGGTAATCGCAACCTCTGGTTGAGGAGGAGTGCCTCCGATCACTGAATCATAGCCTTTTGCAATTGCTTCGGAGAGGGGTTCTACACCCACTCCTTCGTATCCTGCCTTAGCCATGAAGCATTCTACTTCTGCAGATGGATCGATCTCTTGCACCAGTGAACGAACTTCTTGGACCACTGCATCCTGATCGGATCCTGGAACAGTACGAACATCCAGATAGATATTGCAGACTGGGGAAGCACGATTAGGCCTGTATGGAACACCACCGCGTACGGCTCCTACTTGGGATTTAGGTCGGACTGGACCGCATACGGATTCATAAGAATTTCTTTCCTCATAATCGATTGCCCAAGCTTCCAGCGCACGGATGACTTCGGCACCTTTGACCAAGGCATTGGGATGTTGGGAGAGATTGTCTCCACGGATCAAACGAGGAGTATACATGTTACGGCCTCTAAGAGTTACCTTCACATAGACGGCACCACACTCTACCCAAGACATACCCCATCCAGTGGCTTCAGCAACTAGAGCGTAATCGGCTCTAATCCCATGATCCACCATGTATCGACTTCCCAGTCCTTTGCCTTCATAAGTCATTCCCTGGTATTCATCGACTGGTGACTGACCTGTTTCGCCTACTACTGAGGTTAGGATGACATCACCTGAGAGGGGGACCTTGGCTTCTTGTATGGCCTTTCCCATTATCATAAAAATTGCCATCAAGCCTCGGTCATTGAGAACTGTGTGACCAAAGAGTTGATCTCCTTCACGCCATCCACCGACCTTGTTGGGGTCGGGGACATCCATCAACCGATCGTAATCATCTCCGCTAATTTCTGTGTCTAAATGTGCATTAAAGATAAGACTTTTTCCGGAACCATCTCCAGACAAGCGAGCAATTACGTTTGAACGGTCAGGTACAAGCTGTTGTTGAAATGATGAAATGTCGTGTCGGCCGTACCAAGCGCTGACTGCGTCGGCAACGGCTTTTTCGTATCCGACTGGCGCAAAGGTGTTGCCTAACTCTAGGCACAATTCAGCTAAAAGCTCTCCACTGTCCTGAATACGACCCAGGACTTCTTCGCGAACAGCTTGACTAATTTTGTTCTTGGCCATTTATTCCCCCCAATTATTTTTTCAATATTCCAAGAGGGTGCATCATAACAGATGAACCCTCGGTTAGTTATTTTTGACCTTGAGTAACTCCAGAGCTCTTTTTAAAGGACGTCTGTCAATGACTTCCTCTGGATTAGGTATATTTTTCAGCAGTCCACTTGACCGGCCCAATTCTGCCATAAACAGAATGGATTCTGTATCTAAGCCGCCATTTGGGGGCCAGAATTCATAGGTGGAAATAATATTAAAGATTTCTTTTAGTATCTCTTCATTGGGTGGTTCACCAACAAATTGGTTGACGGCTGAGACAAAAAGTCCAAAGTCCTTCGGTAGTTCCCGTGATGCCATGAGTACACTGGCACAAAATGCGCCAGCCAGTTCCTGGTTTTCATTTAACCATTGGGTTCGTGCTGCGTAGGCTTTTTTTATAAACATTGGAACATCTTTGTATAATGAACTAATGGCTACGGCGTCTGGAATTTGTTCGTGCAGTTGTCTCAATTGTACAAGGTGAAGAGCAGTCATATCCACCTGGTTGGCCACAAAAACTGAAGCACGAAGTCCTGAAGATTCTAAGACTCTGAGGTTAGGAATATCGGCCACTGTCTGATTTATTCCAGCCGCTTTAAGCATAGCATTAAGGGCGGCACTACCTGCACCACCTGGACTGTCAATGGCAACGCGCACATTAGGATCAAATAGTTGTTCCACTTGATTAATTCCACCACGTCCAGCAATGACGTAGTCGTCTAAATTTGAAAATGGACAGAAGGATTTGAAATCCTGTCCAACTTCACGAAGGAGCAGGTTGGAAACAAAGGATCCCCCTACAATGGATGTTTCTCCTGCCAACACGCTCTGAGCTGCTGTGGCGTGGGATTCAAAGGTAAGGAAATCATCTGCAGTAATGTCTAGCGCAAATTCAGGACCATAGTGGATGGGTCCAAAGATGGTTTGTACATCTGAGGGTTTAATGGGGGCCGTCAGAGAGATTCGAAGTCGTTCTGAATTGGTGTCAGTAATGCCACAGCTTGATGTTGTTGCTATTGTTGTTAAGATGGCCATGATTAGCACCATCCTATAAATTTTATTCTTCAAGGTTGTCTCTGTCTGCCTACTATGTTTTTTGTTTTTATTTTGCCTGGTATTGTTACCGATCTATTTGGTTATGTTTCCAGGCAGAATCATAACATAGGGATTTGAATTCCACCGTTGTGAATCTTCGGAGAGCAAGAAGCTAGTCAGTTTGTTTGGGACGATTCATCTCGGTAGGACATTAGCCTACTATCAAACCGACTTAGCACCAAAACGGTGGACAGGGCACCTAAAGCCAAGACGCCCATCAGGACAAAGGATGTTTCTACCGGAATTCCTAGCCAATGTGAAGCTAGCAAACCAAAGATAGCGGGTGCCAGAAATTTACCAAAATTTCGAACACTTCCGGTGGCCGCAATAAAACCCCCTCTCAGGCTGGCAGGGGCAACTTGAGTCATCATGGCATTTTGTAAAACACCGTAGGCTCCATCACCCATTCCAAATAGGAAGCAAATAAGCATGACTATAGAGGGAGAAGTTACAACTGAGAGTAGTATTAAAGGTATCCCAATGAAAACCAGACTCAACCCCAGAAGTCGTGAAGGGGCAAATCGATGGATTAGTCTGCCTGATAAGGCTGCAGCTGCGGCTCCGAATAGTGCTGATCCTCCTAGAGCAATACCTACAAAAGTAGGAGAGAAATCGCGTTTCGCTACAAAAAGAATAGGGACGTAGGTCAGAAAGGAAAATTTAAATAGAAATCTCAGAAATCCGGAGAGTTGGATAGTAAGGGCTCCTTTGTCTTTCATTATTTCTAGTAGCTGGTTCCAATAATTTGAAAGTGGATGTTGGGAGGGCGAGTGACTTGGAATTAGGAACCATCCTACCAGAGCCACTGGTAAAGCTAATAATTGCAGAGCAAAGGGGGCATACCACCCGCCTATTACCACTACAAAACCTCCAATTACTGGTAAGACTGCCTCGCATATTGTGAGGGCAGTGTATCGAAATCCTTGAGCAGTTACTTGTTCGGCTCCACTTCGGGCATCGCCTATCATGGTAATCGAAAGGGGATGTACAGCGGCAAAGGCCGATCCTTGTATGGCCCGAATAATACAAATTACTACAAAGGATTGGGTGAAAGAGAGGGCCAAGCCACACAATCCAAAGACAGTTAGTGAAACTACAAAAACTAACCTTCTGCCAAAGCGATCGGCTAGTAGTCCAGTAGGAAAGGCCAGTAGAGCACTGGATAGAAAATACATGCTGCTGACCATTCCAATTTCGGAGTCCGACAACCCTAGTGTTCGCTGCATTTCTGGAAGGGCAGGAAGGATGGGTGCAATCCCTGTTAGGATAACTCCCGAACTTAAAATAGTCAGCCATATCGGAGCGCGTCCCACTGGGGAGGCACTCATACAGATTGTCCTATTTGTATTTGTTTTTTTCTGAATAATAGGACCAAGTTAATCACTTTTAATGTCATTAGGTGTAGTTTCTTCAAAACGAGTACTTTCCTCGAGCAATTCTGCAATATCTAAAACTTCTAAGGAACCGTCGGACACTTTGGTTTTGGCAGCATCGTCAATCATAGCCATGCAGAAGGGACAACCCACAGCTACCCGTTTGGCACCGGACTCAATAATCTGTTCAGTACGGGTATGACTCATTCGCTTTCCAGCAGTTTCCTCCATAAATGAAAACCCACCACCACCACCGCAGCATAGACTGTTTTCTTTGCTCATCTCCAACTCGATTTGGTGACCGTTAGTAGCCGAATCGATGACTTGGCGGGGCGCTTCGAATTCCTTGTTATAGCGGCCTAAGTAGCAAGGATCATGAAAGACGGTTGAATCGTCTGATTTTTGTTGGGGAGTTAATTTGCCTTCTGATACAAGTTTGGCAAGAAATTGGCTGTGGTGAGTAACCTTAAAGTCTCCACCAAATTGAGGGTACTCATTTTTGAGACAGCTAAAACAATGAGGACAGGATGTAACAATTTCTTTTGTTTTGTGGGGTTTTAAAGTATCAATGTTTTGACGTGCTAACGTTTCAAATAGGTACTCATGACCAATTCGGCGGGCTGGATCGCCGCTACATCCTTCTTTGGTTCCCAAGATAGCAAATCGAACATCTGCTCTTTGGAGACACTTTGCTACCGCGCGTGTTGTTTCTTTGTTTCGCTCATTGAATGCACCAGCGCATCCTACCCAGTAGAGGACTTCAAAATCATCTATTTCCTCGGTTGATGGAATATTTAACCCTTGGGCCCATTCAGTTCTTGAGGAATTTACACCGGAGTAAGGATGTCCACGTGCCTCCAAATTTCTCAGCATAGCCTGCAGATCTTCGGGAAATTCAGCCTGTTCCATAACCAAAAAGCGACGCATATTCATAATCATAGGAACGGGCTCAATCATTACTGGACACTGTTGCATGCAGGCTCCGCAAGTGGTACATGACCAAAGGGTTTCTTCTTTGATTACTGGTCCGATTAAACTGGAATTTTCTTGTTCAAAAGAGGACTGATCTCCCTGATAATTCTTTTTAGGAGTGTGCATTTCATCTCGCAAATCAAGAATGAACTCTTTGGGAGAGAGTGGCTTGTTACTCAGAAAAGCTGGACAATTAACTTCACAACGGGCGCATTCAGTACAAGCATCCAATGAGAGCAAATCTTTCCAAGTGAAATCCTCTAGATGTTGGGCACCAAAAGTCGATTCTGATTCTAGATCGATTGGTTCTAATTGTGCCCAATTTTTATCTAAATCTCTGAAATAAATATTGAGTGGACTAGTAAAAATATGTATCAATTTGGTGTAGGGAAGGGCAGCGAGCCAAACGTAGACCAAGACCAGATGAAACCACCAAGTCCACCAGTGAACCACCTGCATAGCATCTTGATTTAAAAGCTGGGAACTGGCTAGGCCAAAAGCTTTACCCACCGGGGACCAGTTTCCCCAAACATCTTGGGTGAGTTCAATCCTCATTCCTTCTAGAAAAAAACCAGTGACCAAAATAATGAAGAAGCTAAAGGCAACAAAGGCATCTTCTTTTTTCCCGGGTTGGAGCCTTTCCGAAATTAGGTACCGTTGATATAGAACGATACCCACACCAACCATAGCTAAGGCTCCAAAAATATCGACAGCCAGGGATTGAAAATAAAGGTAAAAGTCACCAGTCATAATTTGGATCTTCAGATCCTCATGAATAGCAACGACTAGAGTAGCTATGAAAAGTATGAAAAAACCGGTATAGAATAGTAGATGTCCTAATCCTACTGATCGGTAACGGGTGTCCTGTAGCAGTCCTTTATGTAGAAAAGAGTACTCAAATAGTCCCTTAAGGCGTTCCCAAGGTCGGTCCAAAAGGAGTTTAGGCTTACCAATTCGCCAAGCTCTGATGTGTCTATAGATTCCGTAGAAAAAGACTAGGAACGTAGGGATGAGCAGGGCATAGATAGGCCATACCGTAGTGATGTTGAAGTAAACTTCCCGGGTTGGTTCCGGTATATTTCCAATCAGATTCAATTAGTTTCGCGTTCTCTCACTTCTTCTATTAGGTGAGGCACTATATTATTATAATCTTCCACCACTCCTAATTCGGCAACCTTGAATATAGGGGCATTGGGATCGGTGTTAATAGCTATTATATGCTTGGCACCAGCTATGCCAACCAGATGTTGACTGGCTCCCGAAATCCCTATGGCTATGTATAGTTGAGGGGCAACTTTTTTACCAGTTTGGCCGATTTGCCAAGAGGTTGGCACCCACCCAAGATCGCAGGCAGCTCTTGAAGCACCAACTGATCCTTTTAGTAATTGGGCTAGATGTTCTAAAAGTTGGAAGGGTTCTGGTCCTCCCATACCTCGTCCTCCACTGATGATAGTTGTCGCATCTTCTAAATTAGCCCCTTCACTTTGTTCTAAAATTCGTTCTACTAGTCGGGTCCTTACTCGTGAGGAATCTAGTGATAGTGACAAGTTTTTGATATCGGTTTGGCGATTTTGATCCGATTCAGCGGGGTCTATGGTTCTCGTTCGTAAAACAACTACAACAGGTATTTGGCTGGCTGTAAATAGAGCAACAGCTTTTCCTCCGTAGATAGGTTTAGTTAAGAGTAAGTGACCTGTATTTTCTTCTACTTTCATTTCTACACAGTCCAAAACACAGCCTGTTTTCAATCGATAGGCTAGACGAGGAGCAATCTCTCTAGAACTGGTTTTGTCGATAAAAATAATTGCCTGAGGTTTTACTTCCTGAATCAGCGTTTCTACTGCTTGCATTGCAACCTCTGAATTTTCTTCAACTAACAGTGGATCTGCGGATACATATGCTCTATCTGCTCCGTAAGAAATAGTTTCTTTAGCGTGAGATTCTTCTACAGAATTACCGAAAATTCCTGCCATTAGTTGGCCGGACATTTGATCGGCTAGGATCCTTCCAGCGGCCAGCAATTCCCGATCGGAACGACTAATACTTTCTTTAGGATTCGAGATTATTACTAGGATTGTGTCCACTATCGTTTTTTATAACTCATGACATCGTTTTAAACGATCTTGAGTTCCTCCATTTTAGATATTAAATTTTTAGCTTTTTCCAGACCATCTTCACCTTCCACCATTAGACATTGTTGGTCTGATTCGGGAATGAATATATCGGTCATATTTAGGACTTCATTGCCTTTCAACTCTTGTGCGTCTAAATTTAGTGTTTCCAAGGTAAGAGTTGGTATTTCCTTGCGAAAGGCCATCATGCTGTCACGTACTTTGGGAATACGGGGAAGATTTGTATCGTCGTTAGTAATAGTCAGGACTGCTGGAGGTGATATTTCTAGGACTTCCCACCCTGATTCTGTCTGTCGTCGCAAGTGAAGATTTTCTCCTTCTTTAGTAATTTGAGTAACGAAATTAACACAAGGTAATCCTAGTTCTTCAGCCAGAAAAGATCCCAACTTTGCGCCGTGCCAATCAGCAGTTTCTCGGCCGCAAAGAATCAAATCAAAAGGTCCCAACTGATTTAGGGCGGTTGCAATAATTTTTGTTTTAGCAAAACTATCTGCCGATTCAATTCCTTGGTCGGAAATTAGAACTGCATGGTCGGCTTGCATGGCTAGAGCTTTACGCAAAGACTCAATGCATGTTTCTGGTCCAAATGAGAGAGCTGTTAATTCACTGTCCTCCACAGCATCCCGCAGATTTAATGCAGTTTCTAAAGCGTTCTCATCAAAAATGTTGATTACCCAAGAGGGGTTGGGAGTAGATACTGTTTTTTGATCTCTATCTATGTGAAGTTCACTAGTTGGAATATCAGGATCTAAGACTTGTTTTATACAAATGGCGATTTTCATAATTTAAATAGAGCGTGGCAAGTTTAGGGCCAGTCGGGCAATAAGATTCCTCTGGATTTCTGCGGTACCACCAGCCGTAATATGAAATTGTACGGCACGATACATCCATTCTAAGCGACCTTCTAAGCTTCTAGTCCCAGATCGTACTCTTCCCAAGTGTCCAATAATATCCATTCCTAAGTCAGCTAATTTCAACAATCCTTCGCTACTAGATAACTTGACCATAGAAGCCTGTGGTCCAGCTATTTCACCACGTGACTGTAGCCAAGCTATACGATAGCTCATCAACCTCCATGATTCTATGTCAGTTTTTAATTCTGTTAGTTGGTGTAGAAGATTTTGTGAGGTGGTTTTTCCCTCTTGTTGAGCTTTTTTGATGTGAGAGAACAGGTCGTCGCACAAACGAGCTGCTACCCCCATTCGGGCGACGCCAGAACGCTCGAAGTTCAAGGTTTGTTTGATCAAGTGTTTCCATCCTTCGTTTTTTTCTCCTACCAGCATGTTGGCAGGTATTTTGACTTGATCAAAAAAGAGGTGATTTACTCTCCAGCCTGCGATTGTCCATAGTGGAAGTATTTTAATTCCAGGACTTTTCAAATCTAAAAGGAAGATTGAAATACCTTCACTTTTTTTGGTTGTTTGAGGAGAGGTTCGAGCTATTACCATTCCGTAGCTAGAGGTTTCTGCCCCACTAATAAAAACTTTTTGTCCTGAAAGATAAAAATCTCCGTCCCGTTCTTCGGCTCGCGTGCTTAAGGAGGCTGCATCAGATCCCGCATCGGGTTCAGTCATAACAAGAGATCCAGTAATCTCACCTTTTGCAATTTTGGGTAGGAAATGCTGGCGTTGCCAATCTGTACCGTAAGCATGAATTGACTCACCGACAAAGATTACCGATCCGCCATAACGGCCCAGGGGAGCCAGAGCATAAGCCATTTCTTCCAAGAAGATGACAAACTCCATATGTGATCTGCCTTGACCTCCATACTTTTTGGGCCATTGCAGGCCAATGTATCCAGCTTTGGCCAGTTTCTGGTAGAAGGTTTCATCGTGGGTTTCTGTCAAGCCATTCGTTTTTTGCAGAAGTTCGTCAGTTACCTCTTGGTGGGCAAACTTTCTAACCTCCTGTCTGAAATTATTTTCCTGCTGTGTAAATGTGATTTCCATTCTTCAGCTTCCGATCATTGGCCCTTATAAACTGGCTTTCTTTTTTCTACAAAGGATTTTGGTCCCTCTTTGGCGTCCTCACTTTGTCGATTTTTAAAGGAAATAAATTGGTCTTGTGCCATGGCCGCATGAAGTGGAATGTCAGCTCCCCGGAGAGCTGCTTCCTTAACGGCTCTGACGGCTAATGGGCCGTTTTGACAAATGCGTTCGGCTAACTTTATTGCTTCATCTACTAGCTCATCAGAGGGTACTACTTTTTGAACTAGTCCAACTCGCTCCGCATCATCAGCTTCTAACCAATCTCCAGTGAGCAGCATATACATCGCCCAGCCTCTGGGGATAACTCGCATCATTCTTGCAATGCCACCTTTGCCAGGGATAAGGGCTCGTTTAACTTCGGGTAGTCCAATTCGCACATCATCTCCGGCTATTCTAATGTCACAGTTCAGTGCCATTTCACATCCTCCGCCAAGGCAGTATCCATTGATGGCTGCAATGATTGGTTTCCAGGTTTCAACTGCATCGGTTCCAATAAGTGTTGGTGGTCTGCTAGTGGTAGCCATTCTTTTATGTGCTTTCGATAAATCTAATCCTGTTGAAAAAGCCCTTCCTGAGCCTGTAATGACCAAAACCCAAGCTTCTTTATCATCTCTGAACTCAATCAGTCTTTTAGATAGTTCATCTTCACCATCAGGAGTCAGAGCATTTAATTTATCCGGTCTGTTCAAAGTCATTAGCCGAATATGATCACGTTTTTCCCATTTAATTTCTGAAATTTTTTCATTCATGACCTCATCCTCCAAAATTAGCTGGGCTCCACTTATAGTTAATTTTTCTCAGCTTGGTCTAGTGCACTCTTCAAGATCAAATCGCGATCGATCAGTAGTGAGCCACACCAATTCTCTAAATCTTTAGCTCGCCGAAAGTAAAGTTGAATATCGTATTCCTGCATAAAACCGTAACCGCCATGAACCAGAGACGAAGTGGTGGCTGTTTCTTTAAAAGCACGGCAAGCGGCTAACTTGGCCATTGATGCAACGCCAGTGGCTGAGTTGTCTCCGTCTTTTAATCCTGCTGCATGAAAAGTTAACCATTTGGCCTGTTCAATCAAACAGCGGCAGGTAGCCAACTTGTGTTGAATGGCCTGAAAGCTTCCAATAGGACGTCCAAACTGATGGCGTTCGGTAGCATACTGCACCCCCATCTCTAGTGCTTTCTCAGCGGCTCCTAGTGCATAGGCGGCTGTGGAAATTCGTCCTAGCTCCAATCCTAGGCTCAGTATTGGCCATCCTTGATCTGGCGCTCCAATTACCTCGTTGATTGGACACTCTGTTTTTATGTTGATATCGGAAATTTGAGCTCCACCTTGAGTTTTGAAATCTGTTATTTGAATGGATTTTTCTTTTAAGGGCACCAGAAACAAAGTGCTTTGGTCACTTGCTCTACCTTCTTTTTTACTAGCAGCTAGCCATAGGAGATGAGTGGCAGAGGAGCCAAATGGAACAAAATTTTTAGACCCTTCAATGTGGTAAACGTTGTTTTTTTGAGTGGCTTTTGATTGCAGGTTGCTCTGTTCAAATTGGTAATCGTTGGAGTTTTCTAGCCAAGCAGGTATTGGTATTGCTTCTCCCTGAGCAATCAAGGGGAGGAGTTGTTTTTTTTGATCAATTGTTCCATGACGGCGGATAGTCTCTGTTGCAACAAGCAAGGGGATATAGGGTCCTGGTAACAGGTGGCTGCCAGCTTGCTGGCAAAAAAGCACAATTTCGGTGTAACCAACTGCAGATCCACCAAATTCTTCATCTATATTCAAGCCTAGCAGACCTTGATTAGCCAGCTTTTGGTATAACTCGACAGGAAACCCTTGTTCCAATTCTTCTGATTGTCGAACAACTTTGGAATCACATTCGCGGTCTAAGAAGTCTTTGGCCAGTTCTGCAAAGGCCTTCTGTGCTTCATCTAAGCCGAAATTCATGGACTATTTTTCTCCCAATTAGCACAGATTCAAACAGAAGAACCCTAAGCAGTGGATGAAAGGCCAGTAGTGATCTGTGACGGTTTCATCTGAGAGCGTTTTAGATTTCTGTCTGTTGTTCCTCTATCCTTACTTAGGCTAGCACAAAGTAGGGTAAGTGAATTTCTTCCTTTTCAGTCGGCTTGAAAACTACATGAACCGGTGCATTCAATTCAACATCTTCAGGAGCACAATCAATAATGTTAGCATGCATCCGAATACCTTCTTCTAGTTCGATTTCTGAAAAAATCAGAGGAGCATCGTCCTGAAAAGCTGGGTTTCGGGGTATTCGTGTGGTACTGAAGGCATATACTTTTCCCTTTCCAGATAAGGCCTTCCACCCGAGATTCCTACTGAAGCACTTTAGGCAAATTGCACGTGGATAAAGCTGTAAATTCTCGCATTGTTCACATTGTTGGGCACTCAGAATGCCCTTTTGAGCACTTTCCCAATAGCCCTTATCCCATCCCATAATTTTGGGCAGAGTTTTTGTTGACATATTTGACTCCTTTAATCTCTATTCGTTTTCTAAAACAAGTCCAGCGGTGACACCAACATTGCGGCAGTAAGCCAACCATCCAATACCGGTACACAGTCCACGACGAGCATTGGCAACTTGGCGTTCTCCAGCTTCGCCTCTTAACTGGCGGACTGCCTCAACGACCAACATATGTCCTCCAGCCAATCCCGGCTGACCACACGACAATTGTCCTCCACTGGTGTTGATGGGAAGATCGCCTCCAATACTAATATCAGTGTTAGCTACGAATTCTCCTCCTTTGCCCTTTTCGCAATATCCCAAGTCCTCTAATGTCATGACAATGGCGATAGGATAATCATCGTAAAGTTCTAAGAAGTCGATGCTCTCACGGTCTATTTGCTGAAAGATTTTTTCGCCAATAACCTTAAATCCGGTAGTGAGTTTATCAGGTGAACTTTCGCGTCCCTGATAGTTTATGCACTCCGCTGCTGGACCTACATAAATAGGTTGTTTCCCGAGCCGTTTGGCAACTTCTTCTGATGCCACTACCATAGCTACTGCACCAGAACAGGGCATTACGCAGTCAAACAAACGGATGGGATCTGCTACCATACGGGCATTCATATATTGATCCAGAGTAAGCTCTTTTTGTCCTAGAAGCGCATTCGAATTCATACTGGCATGCTTACGAAAAGTGAGTGCAATTTTCCCTAGTTGCTCAAGATTTGTTCCATATTTTTGCATATGCAGCTGTTGTATAAGAGCAAAGAGGCTAGTGGCACCTGCATACCCGTAGGGCTCTACAAAATTTCTTCGCGAGTAGTCCATTATTGGTCTGCTTACATCATGGTCTATGTCTGGAAAGCGGTTTCCTCCAGCAACACAGACAGCCAAATCAATATAGCCTGCCTGAATAGCTTGGCTGGCTCGTACGACACTCAAGGGGCCCGAACCTCCGCCGTAATCTCCATTCAGCGACCAGCTGAGTTCAAACCCGAGATTGTCGGCGACGAATGGAGAATCGTCGGGAATCCGCATCGAGGTTACTGCGAGGCCCTCTACCTCTTTGTGACTAACTCCTGCATCTCCCAAGGCTTGGCCTATTGCTTCTGCCATTAGTGCAAATGAGGGTTGTTCGGTTTTTCTGCTGAACTCCGTTTCGCCAATTCCTATGATACAGGTTCTTTTTTCTGCCATGTTTCTCCTCTTTGCTGAATAAGCTAGTAGTACGGTTAAGTTTGACCGGAGATTTTTGCCACCTGGTAGCAAGTACTAGACTTGTGTCTCCAAATCTACGTCCACCTATGTATTACAAAGCTGTATACAATACCTCAAGAACTCACTCTATGGGAAGAGGATAGTCGTAGGTTCCCAAATGTCGAAGTGCAAAATTGACTGGTCTGTAGTCGGTGACCGTTTCTAAATCTATATTTCCATGGTAATAACCCTTGTCTTTATACCACTGGATTTGTTTTTCAATGTCATCTTTGAAGAAATATCCGTTAGGATTTAGTCCTGGTACGGCCATCTTTTTCCAGAGATTAATGTCTTTGAGGTCAGTATATTCAGCCATAATTCGATACAATTGCGGATCATTTTTGTGGTACAAAAAAGTGTTCACATAATCTCTTACACCTCGAAGGTAGGCCACCATAAAACGGCCGGATAGTTCAAGATTTTCCGCGAACCTTGGGCTGGCTATTAGGAGACCTAGCTGGGCTCTTGGTATTATTTCTGTTAAGTCTAAAAATCTTTTGAAGATGTTTTGCTGAATACCAATAGTAATAAAGGGTTCCAGGTGTAGTGCTGCATCGATGGCACCATTCATGAGGGCCAAAGTGATATTACTGTAATTGTCAATTACAACAATTTTAACCTCTCCTTCTTTCAAATTACCGGCAGCTAATACGGCATCAATTAAGTACTCATTGGCACTTTCAATAGAGGCAGTACCCAACTTCTTTCCTTTCAGGTCACTAATTTGCTTAATATCCCAAAGTAGTTCTTTTTTGACCACGATAGTATCGTAGGGTTTTTGTGGCAAATTGTGTCCTTTGTCGGCTAGCAGACGAAGGCCGATACCTCGTGTGACTGCATTGAAAAGAGCAGTACTAGTAATGCCTCCAGCTACCTGTATTTGATCTACAGCTACCATCGGAAGCATTTCAGTGCTGCTGGGAAAGTTGACAAGTTTGATTTTGATGCCGACTTCCTGAAAGTAGCCCTTGGCCACGCCTACAAAAAATCCTGCATCTGAAGAGGATCGATCAGTTCCTATATTTACAGTTACTGGAGGTTTTAGAGGAGTTAATCGATCGGTCTGTTGAGCAGATAAAGTGCTAGTTATTGCAGCGACTAGGATCACTGTATGAATCACTCTGAATAGAAATGGCCCCAAAAGTTCTTTTTGCATATTCAATTTTTCAACAGCTGGCAATCTAATGTATTGATTATTAGAAACGACAAGAACAGAGCAGAGCAGAGCGTCTTTCCCAGATTATGAATTATTTTGCAAATAATTGTTTTTCATTAAGTAATCTGTTGCTGAGAAGCTACTTGAATTGAGCTCAGATCCGATGATACTTGCAACGAAGCCCCTGTTTTTTCTTGTACTTCAGCTACCTCAACTCCGGGGGCTATTTCCATCAGACATAGACCCTCAGGAGTGATTTCCATGATAGCCAGATCTGTGTAGATTCGGCTGACAACTTGACGAGCGGTCAATGGATAACTACATTCCTTTACTACTTTAGGTTGACCGTCTTTAGTGGTGTGCCTCATAGCCACGCAGAGCCGACGAGCTCCTACAGCAATATCAGCAGCACCTCCAATTCCTGCAAGACTGGCTTCGGGTAATTTCCAATTGGAGAGATCCCCCGTTTCTGACACCTGATAAGCGCCCATAATTGCTACATCCACATGTCCTCCACGCAACATGGAGAAAGAATCAAGTGTGTCAAAAACAGCAGCCCCCTTAACGAGTGTGGTGGGCTGTTTGCCTGCGTCGATGAGATCGGGATCTTCTTTTCCTTCGTCTGGGGGAGGTCCCATACCAAGAATGCCATTTTCGCTTTGTAGAATGACTTCTTTATCCTTTGGTAGATATCCGGCTACTAAAGTAGGAATGCCCACCCCAAGATTAACACAACATCCTTCGGGTAAATCCATGGCAATACGTTGGGCTATTTCTTTAGTACTTAGAGGCATATTTGCTCATCCTTACTTGCCATTAGGCTAATTATTGATTGGAGTTACTTTTTGAACGAAAGCACCTGGTGTGTGAACGTAATTGGGATCTATTGTGCCTAGCTCGACTAAAGTGTTTACTTCTGCGAGAGTTGTCCGACCTGCCATCGCTACTGATGGGTTAAAATTTCTAGCGGCTAGGCGATAGAATAGGTTGCCCCAGCGGTCCCCCATATCAGCCTTTACTAGGCCGAAGTCGGCCTTCAAGGCTGATTCTAGTACATACCGGCAATTATCTACTTCCATAACGGGCTTGTTCTCAGTGAGTTCTGTATCAAGTCCTGTTGGAGTTAAAATGCCTCCGAGACCGGCTCCTCCAGCCCGGATTCGTTCGATAAGGGTTCCCTGAGGGACCACCTCAACTTTGACTTGACCTGCTTTCACCTGTTCCTTGATAGCCCACATTCCTTTACCGGTAGGAAAGGAGCAAATTAGACGACTGACTCGACTATTATGGATCAGGGCGCCTAGACCAACGTCTTCCACACCTGCATTGTTGCTGATGACGGTTAGATTCTTTACCCCTTTGCGTAACACTGCTGCTAGTAATTGAATGGGGTGGCCACTCAATCCGAACCCGCCTACCATCAGGCTAGCGCCATCTTCAATTTCGGCGACTGCCTCGTCTGCGTCTCTGACTACCTTATCCAGCATTACTTATTCGAGCCTGTTTTTAATGTTTTGGGAAGTTCTAATCCTATCAGTCTAAATCTAGGTTGAGAAGTCTAGCTGCATTATGGAGCAGGATTTTTGGACGAACCTCTTCTTTCATGTTTAGTTCGTCAAATTCCTTGAGCCAGCGTTCGGGAGAAAGTAGTGGATAATCAGATCCAAACAAAACCTTGTTTTGAAGCAGACTATTGGCGTGATGGATTACTGTTTGAGGGATGTACTTAGGAGCCCAACCGGAAAGATCCATCCACACGTTACCCTTATGTACTGCTACAGCCAACAGTTCTTCATGCCAGGGCCAGCCTGGATGAGCTGCGATAATCTGTAGTTCTGGAAAATCGGCTGCTACGTCGTCTAGATAAGGAATGGGACGACAATACTTCAGCGGGATGCCGCGACCACCAGGAGAACCGGCACCAATGCCAGTAGTTCCCATATGGAAGAGGATAGGAACGCCTAACTTTTGACATTTCTCCCACAGTGGGTAAAATCTTCTGTCGTTAGGATAAAATGCCATGGTTGCTTGCATAAACTTCATTCCTCGAAGACCTAGCTCACCGATGCAGCGTTCGGTTTCTTTGACTGCTATTTTCCCCTTCCAGGGGTCTACACTTCCGAATCCCATAAGGACGTCGGAGTGTTTTTTGACTGCCTCAGCAACTTCATCGTTGGAGATTCGGAGTCCGGTTTGGGTTTCTGCATCCACGTCAAAAATTACTGCTTTCATGTCCAGACCTCGATAGAATTCGGCTAATTCGTCAGCTCCGGGACGAGGTTTGGCCTTCTTGCCAAAGTGTTTTTGGGCATCAGCATGAGCAGTGCTACCCTTTGTCCGCTTATCTCCTGTGTGCAAATGCACATGAATGTCAATTGCTTTCACTGTGTCCTCCAAGTTTTGCTTGGTGTTCTGTTTTTGATTGTTGCCAAATGGTGTCATTTATCATGAATTATCCTGATTGCTAACGGTTGCTTGGCGTTCAAACCAACTGAGATCTAGTTGAGTATCCCATATTGGTTCTGGATCAGATGGATCCATTACGTCCACGGCAATCTGCGTTATACAGCCAGGGCAATAGTATTCCCAGTATTCATTAAAGTCTCCGGATTTATGTCTTAGGGGTAAATATTCAGCTGGTTGGCGGCGGCGTACGAGAGCGTATCGTTTGTAATTTTCAGTGGCCGGTCCTAGTGAAGTTTGGCATGTACGACAGCATACTTCTAGGTCGTTATTCTTAGATTGAACAATATCTAGATATTCCTGAAGGCGCCAGCTGGGAAGATCGGAAACATTTGGTATTTTTGGTCTCGGAGTTTCGGCTCCTTCAGGAAGGAAAAGATGTTGTCCTTGTTCACGACGCTCTTTATGCATTTCATCTCTCAGAGATTTGGTGCCTTCTAAATCTAGAGCGTTATCTACGATAGAAACTCCAAAAGCAGACATGGCGGTTTCCGGACTAAATGCGCTTAGGGATACATCTAAAAGCACTCGTTCTGGATCGCGTTCCAGGGGGTCTCCATAGCCGGCTCCACCCAGCCAGCGGTTGTAAACTACGTCGTATTCTTGGATTGGAAAGGCTGGATGGTTAGAGTTTAGATCCATTTTTTTAGAGCCTTGAGATAATTCAGACCAGCTACTAGGGACCTCTCCCTTAGATAATCGCTCTTTTAGATTGGTTCCTAGGGCTACTGAAGTGCGTGACGGGGGACCGGGATATCCTCCAAACAGTCCATAGAGAACACTAGTTTGAGTGCCACAGCCATAGGCTCCTAGCTCTAAATCCTTAGTTCCATGAATCATATGAGCCGATTCTCCGCCCAAGCCACCTCGCCAGAGTCCCGGTCCGCCAGTATCTGTTGCATGTTGGCGAAACAGATAAACCATAGGGGAGGTTGCTTCAAACATTTCGACATCGATTATGCTTGCAGCTGGTGTAATCATTTTGCCTCCTGTATCCACTCCATCACGAGAAGCCGTGGCTCCATATCCGCCGGCAAAATGGTCTAGTACCGTACCTACGAAAACTTTTCCAGATTGAGTGGTTCCTGACCAGTAGGCATGCTGTGAAGATCCACTAAAGGAGGCGAGAACATCAGTCCAGAATTCAGGACCGGCGGCATAAAGCATTTTGGCAATGCACTCGTGAGCTGGTTCACCCAATAAGCCCCCCATACCACTGGCTGCATTGCTAACGGCAGCTGGATACTTGCAATTGACCACTGATCCTTCAGGAGTGAGTAGTTCAACTGGTTTGACTACTCCTGCATTCCAAGGTAGCCCCCAAAATAAGTGGTAAAGGAGGACGGAGAAAATACGTCCTTGGGTGGCAGGAAGAGCAGCATTTAGAGATCCTGGATTCTGTGAGGAAGTCCCTTGATAATCAAAGCTTAGTGAGTTGCCTTCTTTGGTCATAGTGCAGAAGATGCGGAAGGGTTTCTGCTGCATACCGTCACTATCTCCAAACAATTGTGAGCGCCAGACGCCATCTGGAAGTTGTCTTAGTCTAGCTTGGGCCATCTGGTCGGCATCCTCTATCAGGCGTTGGGAGGCACCCTTAATGAAGGAAAGGCCGAAGCGGTCCACTAGTTCTAAAAATAGACGGGAACAGACATTATTGGCCGAAATTTTGGCTTTGTGGTCTAGGCCAACCAGGTCAGGGTCACGAGTGTTCCAGGTTACTGTGTTAAAAATTTCCGTTCGGAGTTGGTCCTTCTCTACGATTTTTAATCCGAAGGCTCTCATTCCTTCATGATAGATTTCAGTTGCTCGGGGACAAGTTCCGGTGGCATCGATAGCCCCTACTTCTGGAGTGTGCATGAAACTTCCTACCCAGGCTACCAGTTCATTTTCGTAAAAAATGGGTTTAACGATAATGTGATCCAGAGTATGCATACCTCCCGTGTAAGGGTCGTTCCATAGAAATTGGTCACCATCGTGGATTCCTGGATCTTGGCTGTAAAACTCTAAAGTCTTTTTGACGAATTGGGAGGCTCCAGTGACATGTAGAAGGATCCCGGCTCCAGTCAGAAAGGCTTCTCCTTCTGGGGTGTAGAAGGCGCACATGGTTTCTCCACCTTCTACAACTACCGGAGAACCAGATACATGACGAATGGCAATTCGGCCTTCTTCTAGAATGTTGAATAAACGATGCGCGAAAATTTCATATTGGACAAGATCATGTTTGGCTTGGGATTGTGAGTTTTGGGTTTGTGAAGCCTTTGACATTATGGATTACCTCCGGTCAAATCGACTGTCAAATTTCCGAACGAGTCTACCACTGCGTGGACCTTTGCAGGAATAACTACAGTTGTTACCGGGGATTCTACAATGGAAGGACCACGGATGACGTTGTTGGGTTGGAGTTTTTCGTATTCATAGACGTTACTTTCTTGCCAACCTCTTTCAGGATAGGTGAAAAAAGCTTCCCTCTTTCCTCTGAGTGCTGGACTTGGATCAGGACCTGAGGCTGTGAGATTGACAAGTCCCGGCTTGACGGTCTTACCCGTCATATTGACAGTGATTGATATTAGCTCAAGACCTAGGGCTCGATGTCCTGAGCCCTTTCCAAAGGTTTCTTCGAAGATTCTTTCAAAATCATTCATGATTTCCAAGATCTTCGATTCATCGTAATGGCCCAAAGGGACTTCTATAGCTAGTTCGTTAACTTGCCTTCGATAACGCATGTGAAAAATTCTTTGAGTTTGTACATGTTCACTGTCAAAGCCTTCGCGACCCATAATGTTGGAGAGAGTTTCTTCCAACTCCGATAGGATTTGGTTTAACTGTTCAGGGTCGCCAGGAAGTAGTTGGCGGTGGGTCATACTTCGTGTGTGGAGAATGTCACTAGTGGCTACACCAAAGGCTGAAAAGACTGATGAATAGGGAAAGACGCACAGTTCTTGAATACCTAGCGGACGGGCAAATTCAGAAGCGTGTATCGCACCAGCGCCACCGTAGCAATACAGCTTGAAATGTTGGGGTAGAAAACCTGTCCCGATTACCTTTTTTCGGATCAGATCAGCCATTTTGGCATTGGTAATGTCGTAAATAGCTGCTGAGGCTTCGATGATATCTAAACCTAAACGATCAGCTATTTGTTCCGACATGACTTGCTCGGCCCGGGCTCGATTTAGTGTCTTGCGACCTCCCAAAAAATAATCAGGATCAATGTAGCCGAGAAGTAAGTTTGCGTCAGTTACAGTGGGTTTTGTACCACCTAGATCGTAACAAACAGGTCCTGGATCAGCCCCAGCAGACCAGGGTCCCATTATTAGTCGGTTAGCAGTTTCTTCTACCCAGGCAATGGTTCCGCCACCAGCACCTATTGATTCGATGTCAATACGTGGAATACTAACGTGGAAGCGGTCGAGGATTGGATCTCTTTCAAACTGCCACATGTTTTGGGTAAGAATCCCTACATCAAAACTAGTTCCCCCCATGTCCGCAGCGATAATGTTGGAGTGCTTCAGGCGCTCTCCCATAAACCTACTGGCAATCACACCTCCAGAAGGACCTGAGGAAACTGTAGCTACGGCATCCATTTCTTCAGGATGTACGGTTCCACCATTAGCTTGCATGACTAGTAGTGGTTTCTGATAGCCGTGCTGGTGAAGTATTTCTTGGAGAGATTTAATATAAGAGTGCATATTTTCGTGTAAATACGCATTGATGATCACTGTATTGGCTCGGGCATATTCTCGGATAACTGGAGATAGGCGATAGGAACAGGTAATTGGAAGATTAGGATAAATTTCAGAGGCAATTTTTTCTATGGTCTGTTCATGAACTGGATTGACAAAAGACCAGAGAAGACTCACAGCTAGGGCTTCCACTTTTTCATTTTCTACTAAATTGGAAATGACTTCACGGGCCTGATTTTCGTCAATAGGAACCAGAATCTGGCCTTGGGAATCCACGCGCTCTACGACGCCTCGAATGCGCGTAACTGGAACTAAAGGTTCTGGTTTAGTGATAAGATTTGGGTGTCGGAGTTCTTCTTCACTCAGGCCAGCTACCCGACCAATGGCTCTCATAATCAGAGTAGTATCTTCAAAACCTTTGGTAGTCAGAAAACCTACTTGAGCCCCGTTTCGGTTGATTAAGGTATTAGTGCCAACAGTAGTCGCATGTTTGACTACCAAGGTTTGAGAAAGCATATCGGAGAGAGTAATGTTGAGACCTTCGGCTAGCCTTTTCAGAGCTTTAATAACTCCTTCAGAGAAGTCATGGGGGGTACTATCGGCTTTGGCTATGGTTACTGGACCTCGGTCATCAATACAGGCAACGTCGGTGAATGTGCCTCCAATATCGATTCCAATGGTATAGTGTAGGTGGTTAGATGGTTCCATTAGCTTTTCCCCTAAAAACGGCACTTGTAGCACTTGTTATTGATTATTGTCAAGGTGCTATAGCCTAATTGAAAGAGCCTGTAGTAGAGACTTTTATATAGTTGGATAAGAGTGATTTTTGTTTGAATTTCTGGTTGATCTTAATTTTAGATTTTTGGAGGACAAAATGAACCCAGCAAAAAAAGCGCTAAAAACATCAATTTTAAGTGTGCTGGTTGTGTTCAGTATATTGATCTCTTCTAGTCGGGCACAGCGTTTAAATAATTGGCCTGACATGATCCTTTACAACGGTCAGGTGCTAACTATGGATGATGATTTTAGGACTGTTGATGCATTGGCTTTGCGCAATGACCAGATTCAGGCAGTGGGATCTTCTTCGGAAATTCTTAAGTTGAGTGGCTCAAACACCCGTCAAATCGATCTTAAAGGGAAGACCGTTATTCCTGGCTTTACCGATTCACATTTTCATCTGCTTTCTTCTGGGTTGGCCTTTCAGCAACTGCAGTTAACCTCAGCCAATAATATTGCTGAACTTGTTGATATCATTGCACAAGCAGCCCAAGATACCCCAAAAGGCAATTGGATTGTGGCTTCCAGAAACTGGACGTTAGGCCAGTTGGAAGAGAATCGCCTTCCCACCCGTCAGGAACTAGATCAGGCTACTACTGAACATCCAGTATGGGTTCCTCGTGGAGGGCATAGAGGGGTGGCCAATAGTTTAGCATTACAACTGGCTGGTTTGACCAAGATAAGCCAGGCTCCTTCTGGAGGAGAGATAGGGAAGGATGAAAATGGTGAGTTAACTGGTTTTTTGCTCGGTACAGCCCAGAATCCGATCAGAAAAATCATACCTCAACCTACCCATCAGGATCGGTTGCAGTCCATTATTGCCATGCAAAACCGGCTCAATGCTGCCGGAATTACCAGTGTGATTTTGGGAGCGGCTTTTCCCGATGAGATCAAACTTCTTCAGGAGATACGTGAAGCTGGCAAGTTGACGTTGCGTATAACTGCTCGCATGAGAGTACGTACTGTGGAGGGTTACGATGCTATTAAAGCCATGCCTCGTAGTGGTTTTGGGGATAGTTGGTTGAAAATTGGTGCCATCAAAATGGGTATTGATGGTGGATCAGACGGAAATATGTTCACTGAGCCCTACGTTAACCGGCCTGATTTCTATGGGATCCAAGCAACACCTACTGAAACACTTCGTCAGGTGGTACTGGAAGGTAATCGTCAGGGATGGAATTTTAGCTTCCATTGTAATGGTGACAGGGCTTTTGATGTTTTGTTGCCCATACTCGAAGAGGCCAACGAAGAAAAAGTTATCACCGGTCGGCGTTGGACAATCGAGCACGGACGTTATCCCCGTTCCGATCACATACAAAGTCTTAAATCGTTGGGCGTTTTGTTTTCTGTCCAGGCCAATCCCTATTGGCTTTCCTCGGTACACATAGCGGGTTTTGGCTTGCAGAGAGCTTCTTATGGTAATCCCTTGCGTCAACTCATTGATTCCGGGATTCAGGTAGCCAGTGGATCTGATCACGGGATTTATTTTCCTCCGCTACTTCACATGTATGTCTACGTCACCCGTCAGACAAGGGATAGTGGGATTTTGGGCATAGAACATGCAATCAGTGCCCAGGAGGCTCTGAGCCTGGTTACCAAGAATCCCCCATACCTTACCTTTGAAGAGTCTATTAAAGGAACGATTGAATCTGGAAAGCTAGCCGATTTAGCTATCCTATCTTCTAGTCCCCTTGAGGTGTCACCATCAGCAATTAAAGATATTGAAGTGGTCGCTACTTTAGTAGGTGGACAAGTCATTTCAGGTAATCTGGAGGAGTAAGTGACAGTGGGTAAGGGGTGGAAGCAAGGTAACTATCTCTGGGAATCCTTGTATTGACACGCTATACTATAATTGCTTTCTTGCTCAGACGTGTTTGGTAATGAGAGACTGAATTTTGTTCAAGGGTGAATATTCGGGTAGGTTTGAGGGGTGAAAATGATTGGACGGAGAGAGATATGAGTGGTCAGCAGTCGGAATTTGTTGAATCCGGCAGTCCTGTAACTTTCAGTTTTCAACTGGAGGCGAAACCACAGAGATCTTGGGGTATACGCCATGCGTTCTGGTTTTTTGCCATGGGAGTGGGTTCTGCACTTTATCTGAATGAGTTGTTTTTTGGGGTTGAGGTAGGTGAATTCCTAGGTATGAGCTTGGCTCATTTGTTAGGTCTGGGTTTAGTCGGAGTGGGTGGTCTGATCTTAATTTCCGATTTAGGAAGACCTGAACGATTTTGGCGCGCGTTGTTAAATCCCAGAAAATCATGGATTTCAGTGGGGGCTATTTGTGATTTTCTCTTCATGTCGTTGGATTCCCTATACGTTCTTCCAGCTCTAACTTGGCAAGGAGAACAGCCTTTAGCGGCTTTTTCCTGGGATAATAGTTGGTTGTTTTATCCACTGCATGCTGTAGCAGCAATCAGTGCTTTCGTGATTATTGTCTATCCTGGTCTGGTTCTTTCGTCTTCTCCTGCTATTCCTTTCTGGAATACCACTCTGATTCCGTTGCAATACCTTTCTTTTTCTTTTGCTAGTGCTTTGGGTATTGCTATGTCATTGCAAGCTATGCAGGGCAATCCGATTCCAGAGAGCTGGATTTTGGCACAGATTTTAATACTGCTAACCTGCCTATTATTGACCGTTTCGCACCTTATCAGTGCCTATCAAATGCGAGGAACGGCTAGAGAATCAGCGCGACTCTTGCTTTGGGGGTCGTCTGCAATCCACCTGTGGGGCGGGGTTTTTCTTGTTGGTTTGGGGTTTCCGTTAGTAATATTGGCTTTGGGTGTTGCTCAGGGAGGGATTGGAGTTAATGCTCTGATTGCCATCGGAGTATTGTCCCAGGTTGGTAATTTCTATTCCAAGCTGGGTACTCTCAAGGTGGGACTTTATCCTCCTATTTTGTGATGAGGATTCATATGTCTAGAATGAGTGGCAGAAGCTTTCTAAAGTCATCCATTTTTTTGGATTTTCCACAGAAAAGCCTCCACTTTTTTGAATCTTTAGGCTTGGCTAAAAATTATTCAAAATTTATTTCTTATTTTTTAAAAAATTAAATTTTCAAGCTTTAATATAGTGAAATCAATGGGATATGATGACTTAATGGTTAAGATTAAAGGTTGATTTAGAATTTTTAAAGGGCTAGGAGTGTTTTTGGTATGTGAATTGCATCATATAGCAACGACATATTAATATAGCCTGCGCTCACTGGTAGGGTTCAGGCGGCAAAAATCGAATTTAGGATTTTTTAGGATAGTTGAGATGTTTAAATTGTTTTCTACACCAAAACGAAAGGAATTGGAGGAAACACACATGAGAAAAAGTCAATTTATGCGGCTTGGACTTCTGGCAGTAATGGTCATTTTGACCGCTACTACTAGTGTCTCAGCCCAGTCGGGTCTTGCGGCAACCATTTTGGGCGTCGTGGCTGATGAAACTGGCGCGGTTTTACCGGGCGTAGAAGTTTCTGTCAGCAATACCGAAACCGGTAATACCCGAAACGTAGTTAGTAACGACGTAGGTCTCTACCGAGTTCCCAACTTACAGCCAGGTTCCTATGAAGTTCGTGCTGAGTTAGCCGGATTCAGGGCATTTGTCGGTACGGGAATCAACGCGGCCGTTGGCCAAGAGATCACCGTCGACGTCACCTTGCAGGTAGGTGCAGTCACCGAAGAAATTACGGTTACTGGCGCCGGCCAGCTGGTAAACACAACGAGCGGTACCATGCAGGCTCTTGTGGATGAGGTTAAGGTTCGCGAGCTTCCTTTGAACGGTCGTGATTATTTAGCCCTAGCCACTTTGCAGCCAGGTATCATCGAGAATCGCGGTCAGCGGCAGACTAGAATCTCGCCGCAGACAGGAACTGGACTTAACCTATCGATTTCCGGTGGGCGGCCCAATTCCAACGTATTCCGGATGGACGGAATCGTGATCAACGATCACGCCAACTCCAGTCCTGGATCAATTGGTGGAGCCAACCTTGGTGTTGACGCCATTCGTGAATTCTCAGCCCTGACCAACACCTACTCAGCTGAGTATGGTCGTGCCTCAGGCGGTGTCATTAACACCGTTCTGCGTTCAGGGACAAATGATGTTCATGGATCTGCTTTCTTCTTCCATCGCAACAAATCGTTGGATGCCCGAAACTACTTCAATCCTAAGGGAGTTCCTCAGTTTAGGCGCCACCAGTATGGCGGCACCTTTGGAGGACCACTTGCTAAGGATAGAACGTTCCTTTTCGGCGCCTACGAAAAGTTGACTGAATTCCGGGAGAAGGAAACTTCTGCAACGGTCCCAACTGCAGCAGCCAAAGCTGGTACGCTGACATCTGGGAACGTCACAGTGAATGCAGCAATGCAGCCACTTCTTGGGTTGTATCCTGATCCAACAGCCGGAACAACAGACGGCAACGTTGGTACACTTCACGGAGCACCAGGTAGTGGTGTGGATGCTGATTTCATGACCCTTAGAGGAGATCATCAGTTTACTGATAATCTTTTCTATCATGGTAGCTACCTTATTGAGGATGCTGCTCTTCAAACGGTAGATAGCTTTCAGTTGAACGAGCGGTACGATACTTCGCGTCGTCAGTTCATCTCTTCGGAGTTCACTTATCTGATCTCCCCCACAGTCATCAGTGCAACTCGTTTCGGTTACAACCGTTCGAATATGGTCACTGGAGACTCGAAAGCTTTGAAGCCTGAGTTAACTCTGGCTAACTCACCTACAAACCTTGCTTTCGTTCCAGGTCGTCCGGCAGGATTCGTCGTCATTAATAGTGACGGAGTTGATGACTTTCCGGGTGGAGATGGATCGGAAGATATTGATGCTTACCTGTTTGAGAGCACTCAGTTCTACCAGGATATAAGCGTCAGTTCAGGTAAACATGACATGAAATTCGGGATGAACATTGAGGTCATTCGAGATCGTGGTTCTGCTACTAACCGTGAAAACGGAGAGCTCAGCTACGCTACTTTAAGTGACTTCTTGCAAGACAAGAATGTTTCCCGTTTTAGAGGTCAGGGTGCTGAGTCTGACACAACCCGTCATTTCAGACAGAAGTTATACGGTGGTTATGCACAGGATAGAGTTGCAATAAGCAACAACTTCAGTTTGGATTTGGGATTGCGTTGGGAAATGGTGACTAGTCCCACAGAGGCAGCTGGTGAAACGTCCAAGATGATTAACTTCAAGGACACAACGCTGGTTACCGGGACAAATTATTTCACTACACCCAAAATCAACCTATCTCCCCGCCTCGGGTTCGCCTGGGACGTTTTTGGAGATGGTAAAACAGCTCTACGTGGTGGATTTGGAGTCTTCCATGAAATGCATTTGGTTAACTTGTTGACCATTCCTGCACTTCGTATGCCTCCTCATTTCATTCGTTTTGATCTGAAAAGTCCAACCGATTGTACTTTTCCAAACGGTGCGTTTCCGATGGGAGCGTATACCGCCTCGCAGGCTTGCTTGACGGCTGCTCAGACAGCAGCGGGTAGTTCTTTAGCAGGACTTTCTGCTGATCCTATCCAAGCTAATCCTCCTGCCGCTTACCGAATGCAGTACAACTTGAACATCCAGCAAGAGCTGGCTCAAGACACAGTACTTCAAATTGGTTATGTCGGAGGCCAGGCACGGCATCTAATTGCTATCGATCCAGATCACAATCTGGCGACTGGTTATGCCGAGTCCGGAAGGCTTTTCTTCCCTCATGCAGGGAGTGCGAGCTTAGCGAATGCTATCGATCCATTGATTGCTAACAGTGGTGGTGACGGAAATGCTGCGCAGACCCGTCGTAACCCTTTCTGGAATCGTATGGGTCTTAGGGAATTCAATGGCAGTGCTACTTACCACGCATTGCAGATGAGTCTTAACCGTCGGTTCACCGCGGGATTGCGAGCTCAGATGTCTTACACCTTTAGTAAGAGTCTCGATTTAGCTTCCGCAACCTTTACTGAGAACCAGTTTCAGAACGGTCAAGGCCCACCATATGCCCCCATTCCGAAGCTTAATCGAGGACCGTCAGATTTCAACGTCGCGCAGTCCTTGCAGCTTAACGGAACTTATGATCTTCCATTCGAATTTGACGGCGGAGCCGGCACATTATTAAACGGATGGCAGATTGGTGGTATTGGATCCTTCATGACAGGTGAATCCATGTATGCTAGACATGCTGGCGATTGGGCCAACACCCTTACTGGTCGTAACAGTAGTGGTTCTGGTGTCCAGAGACCTGACTTGGTTGGAGGAGCTTCCCAGAAGCCATCTGGCGGCAAAGTGTTGCAGTTTAATCCTGCTGCATTTGAGTTGCCTGGTGCCTCATTAGTACCTGGAACCCCTTGTGGAACAGGCGCTGGTGAGGAAAACACTACTTCTAGATGCTCTGCAGCTGGAAAGCCTGGAGTATTGGGAGTATTGGGTAACCTCGGTAGAAATACCATGGAAACCACTGGATATCAGACTGTAGATTTAGTTCTTACAAAGAACAACTACATCCCTGGTATTTCAGAGGATTTCAATGTCCAGATTCGTGTGGAGGCATTTAATGCCCTTAACCGGACAACTTTTGACGTACCGAAAACCTCACAGATGAGTGTTTTCGCTGGAGACGGTACACCTAACAGCACTGCTGGTAAGTCTAACCGTACATTCACTAACAGTCGAGAGGTCCAGTTAGGACTTAAGCTCATTTTCTAGAGTTTAAGTTTAACTATACGAGACCAATAAAGGGTCCTGCCGAAAGGCAGGGCCCTTTTTTTTTGGATAACTAAGGCGATTTAAAAAACTTAGCTGAAAATTAATATTGTCTTTATCAGTTTTTTAAATAAGTTGATTTAAAATGCTACTGCCAGCAAGGGTTATTTTTCAAGAAAACAGAAAGGTAGAGGATGAAACTGGTAAAGAGCTGGTTGGTGGGTGTGATCGTACTGTATTAGTGGGATGTGGAGGACAATCTGAAGTTGCTAAAGAAGAAGTAGTCTCTCAACTCAATCTCTGTCGATGGCTCTAGTACAGTATTTCCAAATAACGCACGGAAGTTGTAGCTCTGAATAATTTCGCTATGCGCAGCCTAGAGTACGCATTACTGTGTGGGTTTCCGGTACAGAGGGGGATGTATGAAGTACTTCAAAAGGTTATGCGGAGATGATCCTGGCACTATAAATCAAGCCGTACAGTTGCTTTCAGCTTCGCGATATCTGGAACGTATTGCCGATTTAACCACCAATATTGCTGAAGATGTCGTGTTTATGGTGGAAGGGGAACTTATTTGGCATAGCTCACAGACTTCCTCTGAGTAAGATTCTTTAAAAAACTGAGCCAAATAGATCTTATTTTCGCAATTGACTACCTATTCAGCTGGACTTAGCGTAGGTAAGAAACCGCGGTGTTGGTATCAGCCTCTTCTCGAGGTTGTTGAGCGTTGCGTTGGCGAATCAACTTGGAGGGGACACTATGAGGATCGTCCAGGTCCCCGAAGATTCGGCAATTAGTTGGACAAGCTTCAACACAGGCCGGTTCACGTCCTTCATCCACCCGGTGGGCACAGAAAGTACATTTCTGCGCAGTTCCTGATGTGTACTTTTCACGAGTTAAGGCATCTAAGGGAACAAATTGATCCCCGTATTCTCCACCCTTGTCCTCATAAAAATGCATGGCTCCGTAGGGACAGGCTGTTACGCAAGCACGAGTGCCACAACATTTATTTTCATCTACTAGAACAATTCCATCTTCACGTTTGGAGATAGCTCCGGTAGGGCAGGCCTTTAAACAGGGGGCGTCTTCACATTGGTTGCAGAGTGCAGGGACAAAGAGGCGCTTAGTATTTGGATATTGACCTATTTCCTTATCAAAAACTGGGGCATACCAGATGCCAGGAGGAGTTTTATTTTCTGTCTTGCAAGCCAGAGTGCAGGCATAGCAACCAACGCATAAATTTAAATCAATAACCATTCCTAATCGAGTCATAACAAGAGCTCCTTATTCCTATTTCGCTTTTCCATTTAGTGATTTAATTTTGACTTTAACACAGGCATCCAAGGCCGCTGATAGCATATCCATTTGATCAAAAGAGTATCGAATCAGGCTGTTGAAATGAACACCTTTACCGCGTGCTTTAGGATTACTAGTAATTTTTCTGCCCAGTACGCCTGGAATTGAAATGGTTTCTGGATGTAGTCCTTCCGTAAGCCGTGCTACTCCAGTAGCGGTGGATCCAAACGATGATTCTATTTCAATGGTATCCCCATTTGCAATGCCTTTACTTTTAGCTGTGCTAGCATTAATTCCTACGTTATAAACCTTTCCATTACGTTCTGCGAGTTCATTAAGCCAGTTATTTTCAGCTGAGAATGTAAAGGTAGTGAAGGTTAACTTGTGATTTACAGCGAAAAGGTCATACTCGGAATTTCCATTTGGAAAAGAGGGGCAGGGACGCCATTCTACAATTGGAACGTATGAGGAAGTATCCCATTCTAAACCCATTTCTTCAGTTACCTTCTTTACCTGTTTTCCTGCTTCCAGAAAATGCTCCAGATAGATAGGTATGCGTCCACGATGGAAAGCACGAGGATAAGCTTCTCGCGCTGTTCTTTTGGAAACTTCATAATATCCATGCTCTTTGAAGTAATCCAAGCCGTGGTCATCTCCAAACATGCCTTTGGCCCACATGTCACACATTTCTTCCCAGGAATAATTACCATTTACATCCAGTCCACGCGATTCTTCCAGGTGAGTGGTGGCATTAAAGGCAGCATACATTTCTTTTTTTACACCAATACGATGTCCCAACTCCCAGAGGACTTCTAGCCAATGACGGGAAGTCCCAAAGGGTTTCACTACGGGCTGTTGAAATCCAAAATTCCAAGCATGTCCCGCCGTCAGAGGAACTGGCTGAAATTGGGTATAAGGATTCCTGGCCATTGGAGCAAGACGTTCTAGATAGTGGGTATCTGGAAGCACAATATCAGCAAAAACAGTAGTTTCGTTGTGGTGGTCGGCCATGGAAAGAATAAAGGGAATTTTTCGAAGGGCTTCCTCCATTACCTCTGGGTCAGCGGTATTAGCTACCAGATTAGTACGGCATTGGATAAGCATTTCGGGAGCGTAGGGCACCTGAAATTTTTCCTGTTCTAAAATACCCAGCCATAGCATAGCCCGGGCGTAAACAGAAACTGGAAAAAGCTCAATCAATTCCAGGGTTTGAGGTTTTCGGGGAGTGCGCAAAGGATGAGGGGGTCGCATATGAGAGTAGGGGTTTCCTACTGTCAAAATTCCATCTAGTCCCTCTTGGGGAGAACCAAAAGGCCCAGCAGAGTTAGCATTTAACAATCCACCTGGAACATCTACTGCTCCTACCGTAACATTCAGAAAGGCCAGAGATAATCCCCCTAAAAGCCCGTGTTTATGGGCTCCCACGCCCCGGTACCAACTAGCTGCAGCTGGTCGATGGGGAAGTTTTTCCCCGTCGATAACAATTTCAGAGCCTATTTGGGCGGCTTCGCCAAATTCCTTGGCAATCCGTTTGACTGTTTCAGCAGGAATGGTGGTAATTTCATGAACTTGTTCGGGGGTATAACTGGTCAAAGATTCTTTCAACAGTTGAAACCCAGTTTTGACTGGAGAGCCATCGACTGAATAGGATCCATCTAGAGATGGGGTTTCGGTAGCATCATAGGGCACTGCTCCACCATGCTCATCCCAGACCATAGGTTTGTCAGTTTCTGGATCCCTTACGTAGTGTCCAGACTCTTTTACTAAGTAGGGACCATTAGTATAATTCGTTAAATACTCTTTGTCGTAAATTCCAAGGTCGTTAATTAAAACATTCATCATTCCCAGACCCATAGCAGCATCAGTTCCAGGACGGATTGGAATCCATTCATCTGCCAAGGCAGCCGTATTGGAGAGCATGGGGTCGATGCAGACCATTCTGAGGCCCCGCGTTCTTGCTTCAGCCAGTTCAATGGTCATTCCCATAGCGTTGGCATTAGCTACAATGCCATTGGAACTGCCAAATTGAATCAGATAGTTACAATAAGTAACATCGGGGTGAAGGTCATTGGAACCGGTGATGGTATAAGCTACCGGATGAACACCGTTGCCGCAAAAGTAGCCGGCTGGCCCAGCAGTAAAATTAGGAGTTCCAAAGGCAGACACGAAGGCCCTGAGAGGCATAAATGAATAAGTGTCAAAGCTGGCTACAATTAGTTTTCGAGGATCGTCTTCGCGAATCTTCTTCAGACGTTCGGTGATTTCATCTAGGGCTTCTTCCCAACTGATTTCTTCCCAGCCAGGATCTACGTCTATACCCTTCTGTGGATTGGTTCGTTTTAGAGGATTAGCAATACGGTTGGGATTGTAAAGATTTAGGGGAGCGGCATTACCTTTGGCACAGACTTTGCCAAAATTAGGTCCGACCTCAGGAATCCCTTCGACCTTAGTTGCCACACCATTTTCGGTGTGTACTTGGACAGTGCAGGCGTTATAACACATGTCGCAGGAGGTGACGATCCAGTCGTCTCCTTGCTTACCTTTTGGTATTGGAGTTGTACTCATTCTTAAACTATCCTCCTACTGGAAGTGGGCCGAGAAACCCGACCTCTACTTTGGTGTTGGGAGTTCCTTCCAGTTTAGTCTGAAGACCTTTGAGACTGCCAGCGTTAAGGCCATCTACAAGCACCAAGACTTCTTGGGATAAGATTTTCTCGGTGATAAAGACATAGTTCCTGAATTCGGATCCGTAACGATCGGCCAGTAGATTTAAAAGTTTTTGCAATGTGCTTCCGGTAGGCATAGTTACTATTTCTTGGTCCCGACCGGCCAATTCCTGAAAGGGCCCGGTGAAGATTACTTCCACCGTCAGTTCTTTCGTGCCAGTATCAGTTTTAGTTGGTGTTGTTGCCCGTTCTCGGGCAACCCCCATTTCAGTTTCAGAAGCAGACATAGCCTACATTGTCCCCTGTAATTGAAAGTCTTGTCAACTATACATGAAGTGGATATAAATTAATGGGAATGGGTTTATGGGGGAGAGGAAAATTAACCGAACTTTCTGTTTTCTAGTCGAAAACAAATTTATAGAGATGTGCTTTTAAGGCTATTGGAAAAGGAACCTTGGAATTTTAGATATTTTTATGTAAATAGCATACAAATCACTGTTTGAAAAGTATGCATAATACGTTATACACTGCCGTTGTTTTTCCACTCCTGAGCCACTGCTGGGCATGGGAGGAATTTTAATTAGGGAGGAAACCCAAAATGGCTAAAGATCTGAGAACCTACCTTGAACAGTTACACAGTAAAATGCCGGATCATCTTAAGGTGGTGGAGAAGGAAGTGGATCCGAAATGGGAAGTGACTGCTATTGTTGAGAAATTAAAAAGGGAGTTAGATCCTATTTTTCCAGGAATCTTTTTTACTAACGTAAAAGGTTCTAATTTCCCGCTTCTGATCAATGTGTGTGGCAGTTATGAGCGATTGGCTCTCAGTATTGATACCGATCTAAAATCAATGGTTTCTGAGTATGCCAAACGAGAGGGTACAAGTATTCCCCCCGTTGAGGTGAGTCAGAATCAGGCCCCAGTTAAGCAAGTAATTTGGAAAGACGGTCAAATTGATTTGAATCAATTTCCAATTATATGGCACAACGAATTGGATTCCGGACATTATATTGATTCTGGTGTGTGCTTGGTTAAGGACCCCGACAATCAGCAGATTAATGCTGGAATTTATCGCCATGAGGTGCAATCCAAGGATGAGATTGGATTCATGAGTAATCCTGCTCATCATGGAAGTTATGTAATGAGACGAATGAAGGAGATGGGTCAACCAATGGAGGTGGCTGTTGTTGTGGGCCATCATCCTGCCTTCCTTATGAGTGCTGTATCCAAGCTAGCAGGTATTGGAGGTGAGTTGAATGCTTGTGGAGGACTAATGGACGAGGCATTGGAAATGGTTCCTGCCGAAACGGTTGATTTGTTGGTTCCTGCTCATGCTGAAATTGTTATTGAAGGAGTTGTTGATACTAGTGATGAAGCAATGAGAGAAGAAGGCCCTTTTGGAGAGTATCCGCGTTATTACACAGGAAGAGGCCCCATGCCTTTTGTGAAAATTACTGCCATCACTATGAGGGAAAATCCAATTTACCAGACTATATTTAACGCTCACATTGAACATACCTGTTTGGGTGCTTTGCCAAGGATGGGGAGTATGTTTCGTCGGGTCCGTGAAGCAGTACCTTCAGTACAAATGATTAACTTGCCCGTTTCAGGGATGGGTCGTAGCCATGTTTATATTTCATTAAAAAAATCCCGTGATGGTGAGCCCAAACTAGCTGCCTTTTCTGCTTTTGCAGTGGATCATTTAGTTAAACACGTCTTTGTTGTAGATGATGATGTGGACGTTTTTGATGAAACAGAGGTCCTTTGGTGTATGTGTACACGTTTTCAAGCTGATCGGGATCTATCAATTATTCCGTATGGGTTGGGGGGACACTTAATGCCCAACAACTATGATATTGATCGCAATGAGAGAGCGTCAGATAGACACAAGAAGGTACTGGAGACCAAAATGATTCTAGACTTGACCAAGCCAGCTCCTCCCACGCCTTTTCCCCCTCGTTGTGGCGTTCCGGAGGAAGTTGTGGAGAAGGCACAGTTGGATGTATTAAAAGATTACTCTGGTTTGGATGCTATTTTAAAAGGTAAGGACTAATTTTCAGGTTTGTGGATTGAGGAGGGTTAGCTTTTAATTAAGTTAAGCTATTTCTGGGAGTCCTTTATGAACGTAGACATGTCCTTTCATTAAACGACGGGCGGTTCGAATAGTTCCAACTGCCCCGATTTCTCCATTATCAATTTGAACCTGCATTTCCATAGTGCCGGACGGATGCCCAATACGTATAATTCGGCTTTCACGTACTTCATCGGATAGGGTTTCATAAACCACAGAACCTTTTGTGAAAGCAGCGGCTACGGTAGCTACTGCTCCAGTCAGAGCAAAGGCGCGATGGCAAGTTTGCATTGACATAATGCGTGCAAGGATGTCCATTTCTTTAGCTGCAATTTTGGAACCTACTAAATTTGTATAGTCAGTAGGTGGCATAATAAAAACAGATTTGGGCACTGCAGGACTATGCGCGGTGGCTTGTCGCCAATCGGGAATCAGACCACTCATTTCAGCGGCAACAGATCGAATGGTTTCTATTCTTTCAGAAAATTGTGAGTCAGCATCTAGTGCATCAGGAGATTCAGTACCATTCTTTAACAGGTAGTCTCCTGAAATAAAGACGCAAGGATTGCCGGCGTCAACGATGGATATTGGGATTTCTCCCAATCCTGGAATATCTACTATATCCTTCGATTGTCCGGTGGGAAGAAGTTTTCCCGTTACTGCACCGCCCGGTGAATCAAACCATATTAAGATTCGAGATCCAGGATTGGGAACACCACTGATTAAGGTGTCTCCAACTGAATCAAAACGACCTTCTCGAACTGGCACCTCAGCACGAATGATTTTTTTGGTATTGGTATTGTAAATTCTAACTGTTGTGAAAGGTTCTTCTACTGTTTCTAAAAGGCCTTCATCAATGGCAAAGGGACCTACAGAGGAGGAACAATTACCGCAGTTTCCTTTGTAGTCCACTATTGGGTCAGTGATGGAGACTTGGGCGAAAGTATAATCTATATCAGCATCGGGAACCGAAGGAGGGCCGATAATACAAACCTTGCTAGTGGTTGAATAACTTCCTCCTAATCCGTCAATTTGGCGTGGGTCAGGGCTACCCATGATGGATAGAAGGAGTTGGTCTCTCATTTCACTATCAGAGGGTAAATCTTTAGCGTGAAAAACCACACATTTTGAAGTTCCTCCTCGCATGATTACACAGGGAATACGGTTGGAATGATCGCCCATGAATTCTCCTTTCTCAAGGGATGCAACAGTCGCCGACTATTCGGTCATTATAACACTGTGTATTGGTCGTAGAAGGGCGGGCGGGGGTAATTTTACAGAGCAGTAAGAGAAAAAGGAGATAAATTTCATGCTTTGTCTCCTTTTGTGTTTTTTATTTTTTAAACGTAGTCAATATCGTCGACACCAGGAACCTTAACTTTTTCAAATCTTTTGCTTTCTCCCATCGGTTTGGTTGCATCAATCCCCCAAACAGCGCTGTTTCGTGCTTCTGGAACCGAAGGATCCAAGGTTGACATAGTGAGTCGAGGAACAATAATGATGTCCTGGTCTGGTTGCATACGATTGCTAACTGCCCATTCCACATCTACTGAATTGCTAACGTCAATATCTTCATCGACCACAATTACGTGTTTGATGCCAATTCCAGTAGCTAGTAAGCCTAAAATAACGTTGCGAGCTTCTTGTTCGTGTCGTTTTTTAATCGAAACAACTACATGGTGACGAAATGTTCCTCCTGCAGTAACATGAACGTCGCGTACGTCTGGGCCCATCCGAGAAACTTCCTCAAGAACACGAGTGGCGTTAGGTAGTTCGATTAGAACATGATTTTCTGTGATAGGCATACCAGTTAGACAGGTATGGAAAATGGGGTTCTTTCGCATTGTGATAGCCGTAACTTCCAGAACGGGAGCTGATTTTGATGCGCTATAACTGCCAGTGTATTCGGCAAAGGGGCCATCTTCGACTCGTTCTCCTGGAATAGTTACTCCCTCAATGATGATTTCTGCGTCAGCTGGAGCGGACAGAGGTATGGTTTTGCATTTTACCAACTCTATAGCCTCTCCCTTCATTCCACCGGCAATGTGCATTTCATCTACACCCAGAGGGGCTTTAACTTGGGAAGCGATGACGAGTCGTGGATCGGCTCCAATAATAGTGGCCACAGGTAGTCCTTTTCCGTGGTCCTCAGCCCGAACAATAAAACGTCCAATGTGATGGTCTGGGGGAGCCCACAAGCTCAGACGGTTTTTCCCCATGACCAGCATGCGATGAATTCCAAGATTTCCCGCTCCTGTTTCTGGGTCCTTTCCAAACTGAACACCTATGGTAATGTAAGAGCCTACATCAAATTCAGAATGTACCGGAATTGGTAGTTGGTACAGATCGATATCATCTCCTGTGATGACCACTTCCTGAGACGGCCCAGAGTCTACCTCACATGGAGGAATGGACTTTTTCTCAAGAGTTTCGTAATGAGCCATCATTTCATCTTCGGAGGTTTCAAGTGCCATAGCCAGTAACTTTCGGGTTCCATATATCCCAGCTGCTACTTTCCAATTAGGATGGTCCTTGATCTTTTCGTAGAGCAGAGCAGGGCCGTCAATGTCCGAAATTTTGCGGATCCCGGCAGCGATTTCAAAGCGGGTACTGACCTCTTTGGTGACCTTTACAAGTTTATCTTTTTTAAATAGTAAATCTAGAAAACCACGAAAATCTGCGTATTCAGTCAAGATTATCAAGCCTCCTTAGAAGAGGTAAATTACCAGAAGTAATCCAGCAGATAAAATAAATTTTCTGCTGGGTCGAAAAAAAACTTCTGTTTTGGATTGTCAGTCCTACCAAAGACTTTCATCCTTACCAGAATCATATGTCCGAGTTGTTTTCTCCAGATCGAGTTTCTCGAATGCCTCTACTGGGGCTTTAGCTACTTTGGGAAATTCGTAGGGTGGTAGTGGTTTAGTAGCGTCGAAGATTAGCTTGGTCTCCATGTTGCCCTTCGTCAAACGGTCGTGACCATAAGCAGTCGGGTTGAGATGGGAGCCCAGGGTATTCTGAATAATTGCTAGATCTCGATCAGCCTGAAAACGCATAGCCATACACCACAGAACATCAGCTTCATTGAAAACATCAATGTCATCGTCCACTACGATGGCATGCTTAATGGATGATTCTGCTACGAAGGCTGCCATAGCTGCCTGTTTGGGTTCTCCCTCAGCTCTTTTCGTGAGTGATATATATATGTGGGAACGACCCATAGCGGAGAGAGGAAGATTCACGGCCTTAACATGGGGGACAGCTTCCGTGATCCGGCGATAGAGACTGCCAAGGCGCGGGACAGCACCGATAATGTGATGTTCCGCATGAGAATTGTAGACTGTCTGATAAATAGGTTTTTTCCTCATCGTGATGGCACTAACTGACATATAGGGCTGATCGCCTTCTTTGTAGTAGTATTTTGGCCATTCTCCGAAAGGTCCTTCAAATTGGCGTTTATTAGCAGGAATAGTACCCTCGATGATAATTTCTGCGTCTGCAGGTACCAGCATGTCGATAGTTTCTGCAGGTACCATGTTCATAGCTTCACCCAGGAAGGATCCAGCTACTTCAATTTCTTTTCCTACACCCGGGATTTTAGCTACCGCGGACATAAAGAGAGCGGGGTGATGTCCGACGACTAAATAACAGGGAGTCGGTTCGTCATAATCTTCATATTCAGCTCGTACATAATTTCCGTGATTTGCAGCGTTGATCATTACACCTAGTTGGTGTTTGCCCTGCTTTTGGTGACGGTATATGCCAGCGTTATACTCTCCTGTACCCCGTTCCTTCATAACGAGCGGGGCAGCATCTATATAGCGTCCAGCATCAAATTCGTTGTGTTGGATAATGGGGAGTAGATCGAGATTGGCATCTTCACCGGTGAGAATGACTTCTTTAACCGGCGCATCTTCAGGTTTGACTTCGTTCCAATCTATAGGATCAGCTTCTCGTCGACCTAACTCCTGCTGTAGAGTTTCTATTGAGTCATAGCCCAGGGCAAGTGACATTCGAGAATAAGAAGCCCCCAGATTGATGATTAGTGGTATGTCCGATCCCTGTACGTTTTTGCAGTAAACTAAAGGATATTCTCCACGCGACTCCAGTTTTTCCACGATTGTACTCGGGCCACAGTTCCAAGGAACCTCTTCGTCGATAACTACAATATCGTCAGGTTGACGTTCGGCAAGTTGCTTAAGATAGCTTCGGAGATCTTGTGCCATTTCTATGCTCCTCTTTCAGTTATGATTTTATAAGATTAAATGATTTATATTGTTCACTAAGCTGTCTCTGTATTGGCTTCTTCCGTCCAGAAACGTTTCCAGACTTCACCATTAAAAAATCCTTCAGGGATCTGGTCAAGTTGATCCAATGTGCCTTGAATAAATCCATCGGGATCTCTCCAAGCGTGGCACGGTTTTCCCAGTGCAATCCAGAAGCTAGTCTTTTTTGGATTTTCGCCATCGAGTTCTACCACCATGGAGGATTGGGAAGTTTCTTCCTCATAATGTTGTCCATGTCGGCAAAGTGAATTTGGTCCAGGACCATTTTCGTGATCTTGAGTTAATTGTTTCATCAGGTCCGGTGTCAGTTGTCCACTGTGCTCCTTAAGAAATTGCTGACTTCGGACGTAACGGCAATGACTGGAAACGTCACTAGGATCGTTTAGGTCCTTCAGAACTACAAAAGAGTTGGCTCGAGATGCAATTCCTGATTTTACAATCTGGACAGCTACCCGGTCATAGGATCCCTCAACTATTACTCCATTGGTCGAGTCAACAAATTCAATATTACCCGGAGTGGCGGTTGGGTTAGCTGCTACTCTGGAGGCTATGTCATTGCCGGCATCTAGAGCATTTTCCATTTGTAGACCCTCACGCGCCAGCTGAACTCTGTCGAGTGCGCGCATCTGCGTGGTGTCTATTGTTTTTTCTCCCAACTCTACAGTGCGAGCTATATTAGTGCCTGTTGCCATTCCTAAGTTGTTGACGCCCATCTTCAGACCAGTAGATCCTGCCGATGAGACACCCACGATAACTCGTCCGTCATCATCACGGACTACCAAAGCTACATTAATCTCTTTGTGTTTGTAAAAGCCGGGGCCTTCCAGTGATTGGCCGCCTATTTTATCGCTGTTTTTTGCAAAGAGAGTTTTACCCGAGGCACTGGCATCTCCCATGGCGAACATGACAGAACACTCATCCGGAAAAATCCTTCCGTGACAGAGATTAAAGGCTAGCAATTCTCCAAAGTCCAGATTGGTTGCTTTGGCGATAGCTCTAATTTCTTTCACTAGGACGTCAGTGTAGTCTTGGGCTAGCATTTGGGCTTCTTGGATGAGAGTTTGCTTCCCAATTCTAACTGCTTTACAAGCGGTCCAGAAGTTCTCTACATTGTGCTCAATTGCACTCTTAAGGAGAGAGCCATGCTTTGATCCAATATCACTCGGGTTGCCTTGACAGACAATGTAATGTTGCGGCATTTGATTTATCCCTTCAGTTTCTTGTCTAAACGATTGGGCGTTGCAGTTCTCCGATGGGATCTCCAATGACCTCACCATCTTTGGCTACCACAGTTCCTCGGATAATTGTGTACACAGGCATGCCTTTCACCTTCCAGCCGTGATAAGGAGAAATCTTATGTTTACTGTGCAACTTGCCTTGGTCGAGAGTTACTTCTTTGTTCATGTCCACAATAGTGACATCACCGTCGGCTCCGACGTTTAGATTGCCTTTACGAGGCCACATGTTCCAGGCTCTGGCCGGACCTTCCGACTGGCGTTCGACGTACAGGTTTAGAGAAAGTTGCCCTTCGTTAACAGCGTTTAACATCAAAGGAACATTGGTTTCTACTCCTGGCCATCCAGGGATTGCACTCCAGATATCTGAAAATCTATCGTCGAACATTTTTTCTTCAGCAGTATGTGGAGAATGGTCAGTGCCGATGACATCAATAGTTCCATCACGTAGACCCTCCCACAACACAACACCATGATCAGATTCTCGAACTGGAGGATTCATTTTTAACATGGATCCTAGTCCCTTAGTAATCATATCCTGGGCGTTGCAAAGCAAGTAGTGTGGGCCTGTTTCCCCCATGACATCTACTCCTCGTTCTTTGGCTGCTCGAATTAAATACACGCCTTCCTTGGCAGCCATGTGATAGACCATCAGTTTACTGCCACAGTGCTCAGCAAACATGATAGCTCGACTGATGGCTTCAGCTTCCGCAATAGAGGGTCGTGCCTCTAGATGGGCCAGAGGATCCATTCTTCCTTCGGCCTTCAGCTTGTCTGTCAGGTAGAAGAGGATGCTGTTGTCTTCAGCGTGAATACCGCAACGCAGGCCTGTTTCACGCATAATGTTCCAGGCATCTAACATTTCTCCGTCAGAAGGGGCTTCAATGCCTCCTACTGTCGAGCCCATAAATATTTTGTAACCGATAACACCGGCATCTGCCAGGGCTGGAATGTGTTGTTTGCTGTCTGCTACGATTACTGCATAGACAGCAAAGTCGCAATGGGATTTTCCAACGGCGCAATCCATCTTGGCATTGAATCCCTCAACATCTTTAGTCATGGGTGTTACATTCGGCATATCAATAATGGTGGTGATTCCACCCGCTACAGCCGACTGGGATCCACTGGTAAAATCTTCCTTGTATTCCATGCCCGGTACCCGAAAATGAACATGCGGGTCAATCAAACCAGGCAGAACATGTAAGCCACTGGCATCGATTGTTTCTCGAGCTTCTGGTAAGTCATCAAAAGGGGTTACTTCCTTTACTTTCCCTTCATCAATGATTACGTGAGCCCTTAAAGTGGAGTTGGGCACCACTACCGTTCCATTTTTAATCACCATATCAACAGCCATGATTGCTCCTTTTTGTTAAATGCTTAAGTTAACTTTTCTTAATCCAATTAAAATCTAAAAGGCAATAATTTATTGTTTCATCTCCACCACGGAAAGGAACTCAAATATTGAGTTCGACCTAACTGATGGGAGACCGAAGGACTGGTTCAGTATTTACCGAGCACAGGAATGTTAGTCAGCAAACTTCCCGCAGCGAAGTTTCTCATCCAGTATTCTCGTCGTCGAAGATACTCAAATCTTCCACCGCAGGTTTGCCTATCCTGCCAACCTGCTTCCTTATTGCCTCTTTTATTTGTCTTCCCCAGACATGCCGCTTCCCTTTTTGGCCACCTTCAAACAAGGAGCCAATAAGAGTGAGAAACAGACCTAGCAAAGAACAGAGAGCATTGTATCCTGTATTAGATACGATAGGCAAGCGTAGGGGAGTAACTGCTATAAACATAAAGCAATTTGGTGTATTTTTTGCTTGGTTAAACTTTTTCAAGAAGAACTTTTTTTGTTTTCTGTTGCACGGTGTGGCAAGATTTCCCGGTACTCAGTGGAAATAATTGGGTTATTGTTTTTAGTTTAATGTAACTGGACTGTCAGGGTAATGCATTTTGACGTTAGGGGTAATTTATGTTGAATAGTAAAGATGAGCAGAAACTTGTACAGAAGATGGACCAAAATATTGCGCAAATAACTAGCGAAATTTTATGGCGTCATGGAGCAATTGAAGTCAACAGAGAAAATCCGTTTCAGCTATCTAACGGAGACTACACTCCTATTTACATTAATTGTCGATTATTAATTTCTTATCCAGAAACTCGTGATATTTTGATGAGTTTTGTGCACTATATTTGTTCCCAGAGAAATGTCGATTGTGATTGTGTTGCAGGGGGTGAGACCGGAGGAATGCCTTTTGGTTCTTGGGTTGCAGAAAGAATGGACAAGCCATTTGTTTATGTCCGAAAGAAAACAAAAGGGCATGGAGGTGGATTACGTGTTGAAGGAGTAGCCAGCGGAAAGGTCCTTTTGGTGGAGGATTTAATTACTGATGGTGGTAGTAAGATGGGATTTATTCAGGGAATTCGGGAAGCAGGATGCACAGTAAGTGATTGTATCGTTCTTGTTGATCGGGAGCAGCAAGGTTTGGAAAATTTGGCCCAAGAAGGAGTAATTATGCACACATTAGTGGGCATCGCGAGTTGTTTGGAAGAAGGAAGAGCAATTGGGTTACTTTCGAGTGAAGACTTATCAGAGGTAAACACCTATTTAGAGGATGCCTCTGCTTGGCATCGAAGTCGTGGTCTCAAACAACCTAGTAAGGAATCTGTTTGATAGAATTAACTAACAACAGAATTGAGGGATAGAATACATTTATGGAAATCAAAGAAAGCTTTCGAGTTAATTGTTCCATTCAAGAAGTGTGGAAATTTATTATTGATCCGCACAAGATTGGCTCCTGTTTGCCGTCTGTACAATCAATTGAGGTATTAGACGAAACTCATTACAAGGCTGTAGTGAAACAGAAGGTTGGTTTTATTACAGCTACTTTCCAGATTAATACCGAGGTGTTAGAAAAGGAAGCTCCCAACAGGCTAGTTCTTGCTAATCAAGGAAAGACCATTCTTGGAGCGCAGGGAAGTATGCGTTCGCAGGACTCGATAACCCTGACAGCAGTCTCTGAACAGGAAACAGAAATTTCAGTTCAATCCGACCTTAAAATGGGTGGTCAATTAGCTATTCTTGGGGCAAAATTAATCGAGTCCAAATCAAAGGAAATTTTTGCTGAAGCTACTGCTAATATGAGAAATAAGCTGGAAAAAGGCAGTAATTGAGTGGATGATAGTGGATATGGATAGTTTTCTTGGAAAGGGCCCTTGGGGTTAGTCTAAGGGTGCCTCCTTTGAAGAAGTTTACCGTCGAATGTCCTTCTTGTAATAAACTAGTCTTTTTCATGGCTGAGATCGATTGGATGGCGCCTGAATCTGATCTTGAAAAGATTATTCCCTTTGCTGATGTTCAGCGGCAGGCCATAGCTTTTCCGTCGGTAGTAAATCGCAAAAAAACTCTGGCTTGTTTAAATGTTATGTGTTGTCGGCGTTTTTCTATCTTAATTCCACAGCCAGACTTTCGGAACACTGATTAACAAAAATAAAATTTTCACCTGGGGAGGGTGGATGTTAGGAGTTGCATTATGAAAGCAATTGTAATCACGGAACCGGGGGGGCCAGAAGTTTTACAATTACAGGAGGTCGAAGAGCCAACAGTATTGGCAAATCAGGTCCTGGTAAGGGTTAGAGCAACCGCTTTGAACCGGGCAGATCTTTTGCAAAGGCGGGGTATATACCGACCAGCAGGAAGCCAGAGGGGAGACATAGCAGGTTTGGAGTTTGCTGGTGAGGTGGAATCAGCTGGCCAATTAGCGCAAAAGTGGAAGCCTGGTGATCGAGTAATGGGGATTTTGGCTGGACAAGGTTATGCTGAGAAGGCATCGATTTCAGAAGGAATGTTGTTGTCGATTCCTGATCACCTGAGTTTTGAAGAAGCTGCTTCGATTCCTGAAACTTTTATGACGGCTTATGACGCTATTTTCCCTCAACTTGAATTGAAATTAGGAGAAAGTTTACTAGTTCATGCGATTGGTAGTGGAGTTGGTATCGCGGCACTTCAGTTAGCCAAAGTAGCAGGTTGTAAGGTGTATGGTACATCTAGTTCTCAAGATAAATTGCTGCAAGCAAAAGAGTTAGGTTTAGATTGTGGAATTAATTATAAGGAACAGGATTTTGAAGAGGTTATTTTATCGGAAACAAGCAATCGTGGAGTAGATGCAATTTTAGATATGGTGGGGGCTCCTTATTGGGATAAAAATATGAGTTGTTTGAAACGCGGAGGTCGACTAATTGTGGTTGGTTTTATGGGTGGAGCCAAAGCTAAAGTTAATTTAGGGACTATTCTCAGTAAACGGATTCGAATCTTTGGAACTGCTCTAAATCCCAGACCCCTAGAGGATAAGGTTATGTTGGTCTGTGATTTCGAGAAAAATATCATTCCTCTTTTCAGTGCTGGTAAGTTGAAGCCCATTGTCGATGAAGTATTTCCCCTTGAGGAAGCCGCCCAAGCACACGCTCACATGGAGGCTAACAGCAATTTTGGGAAGATTGTTTTAAAGGTTTCTTAGCCTAATTATTGAGAGAGTGAGTGTCTACTTTTTATGCTGGTTTGAATTGGATTCATTTTTAGCGTGAAGCAAGTGGGAGAAGTGCGAGTGAATGTGTCCTTCGAGAATCGTCTCTTGTGATTCGATTTTGCTTTCCAAATAGGGAGAAGTGATTTGTTGCCGAGTTTGGGTGTTAACGAATTGAAGCAACAGCAAAGCTTTCTGTTTTAGAATTCTTTTTTCTGTATTCATAAAGGCGGTAGATCCATCACTCTCGTATATATTAAGGGCTTCATCTAACAGGCTTGCAGCTTTTTGATACTGTTTCTTTTGAGCCAGTATTACTGCAAAGTTGAAAGCTGATGTAGCTCGAAATCTTAAACTATTTAGTTCTCTGGCAATTTCTAGGTTTTTAGCAAAATAAGTTCCTGCTTCTTTCCACTCCTTTCGAGAGAGATGAATTGACCCAAGGTTGTTCAGAGCTGCTAATTCGTGGATAGGAAGTTTCAGAGACTGGCTAATTTCAGCTGATCGTTCGAAGCAAGGAATAGCCAATTCAGTTTGTTGGGTATTCAGGTAAACCCATCCAAGATTGTATAGAAAGAGTCCCAGAGCAGATAAACTATTTGTTTTTTCTGCAATTTGGACTGCTTCTTTTAATTCTGTTGTTGCTTCTTCTAATTTGCCAACCTGAAAACTACAGTAGGACAGATTGTTCAAAACATAGGCTTTTTCTATCAAGTTGGATAGTTTTTCGGCATGCATGCTTGCCTTTAATAGAGTCTTACGTGCCTCTAGGAATTCTTCAGTATTGGAAAGAATAAGTCCTCGAATCCTATATTGATAAAATTCGAACTGATCCAAATAGCTTCTTTCTCCAGTCTTTTGGAAATGCAGTACGGATAGTTTTTTCCCTTGTTTTATTAGGGGCTCGATTTCATTTTGCAAAAGATGGTTAAGATTCTCGAACATAGCATCTACATTGCCCAATAATTGCTGATTTTTTAGAAGATCAGCAGATCGAAGGCCCAGGTAACCGATATAAGCTTTTTTCGTTAACTGGTGAAAAGATTTTTTGACCTGTTGACTAATTTTTTCGAGTTTGTCCTGAACCGCTATAGTGTCGTTGGCGGCAGTTGGTTGTTGAAGTGAAGTGCCCCAAGTGGGGATTGAGAGTAATAGGCAACAGAATACAATCGACCGATACTTATTCATAGTTTCAATGCATGTAAAAGAAACACGTTGTGATGGCGGTGAGGAGGTCTTCTTCGCTTAAAATAGTTACTTTTGCTCCGCGGCTTTGAGTATTTTGAATAACTTTTTGTAATATTACCTTTACGATGAGTCCTTCCGTTTCCAGAAAAGTTTCTCCAAGTTGGGCTTCTTTGTTGACCTGAAATACTAGGTATCCAATCAATCCATCAGTCAGAGGTTCATCACCCTCTTCAATTGAAATTCTCATACTAACTTCTGAGTGATTATCCTGTCTTTCCTTAGATTGAGCTTCCAATTTTCCGGCTGTTTTTTCAAATCCCTGAAAAGCTCGTTCTAAACGTAGAAAGGATAATAAATCGTTTGAAAAGGAAATTTTGAGTTCAATTTCTGCAATTTCAAATTGTCCCTGCGAGGATAGATAAATGGGGATTGATGCCTCTGTTCCTGGAACAGTAAAAACATCCGATAGGCGTACCGATACAGTTTCTGCTAGTTTTTGCTGTTGTTGTGCTTGGATAGGCAAGCTGGTCAGTAGAAGAACTGTTGCTTGGGCCAGGAAGAAGAGCAGTTGTTGAGAGGGCCCCATGGATTTCTTCCTTTTAATGCTCAAGGATCCAAAACAAAAGGTATTTCAAGCTCTCTTCAACTGGTGATTGCAAACGGTATTGACCGCACAATTGTTTTCTTTTGAATTGAGTCCGTAATATTAACTTTCAAGGAGTACTTTCCTTCGGGGAGACCTTCAAGAGGAAGGAACTTAACTACATCCAGGGTAGAGCCTTCGAGGCCATTAATCTGGTCTTGGTGACTTGAAATTTCCTTCCCCTTCTCAGAAATTGTGTAGCTTACATTCACCGCAGGAGTTCCCGTGGATTGGTCTATAGACAAATTGTAAATTTGAAAGTACAGAGGCAGATCACTGTTTACCTTTATCGCTGATTCAGGATTGGGAAAAACTTTAACTAATCCCATGGAAAATTGTGACAAGTCTGGTTCATCCAAGGCTTCTATGCGGAGTGCAGGAATAATAGAGCTAGTTGTTAATAGGGTTTCATCTTCTCGTGGGACTACCACAAGATGTACTGCAGTTCCTAGTTTTTCACTGTTTTCGTCAGTAACTGCTATCTGTAACTTATATCGGCCAGGACGCAGTTGTGACGTTCTTTGGTAAAGAGAATATCGTTGGATTTCTGCGGCCAGCTCACTTTCTGGAATTTCGTTGGCAACTGCTTCCTCAAAACTTTTGACTACAACTCCTGTCATGTCTACGAATTCACCATACAAGTTTAGAACAGCTCTGTGCATGCCTCCCTTACTTGCATATTGAAGTTCACTGTTTGGGATTTTAATTGTCAGAAGTATTAAGTAGTTTTCCTCGTCAATCCGGACAAAGTCACTACGCAGACGGAAAGGGAGCTTATTAAATCGAACTTTTGACTTAACGAATTCTCTAAGTTTTGGGGTTCCCAGTTTGGTAGGTCTTTCGAGGGCAGTCATCTGTAACATCCTGTCGAAGGCCTGGTCTTTCATTCGTCCAGTACCCCAAAAATATTGGTTACGTTGCCAGTGAGGGTTAGTAGGCATTCTAACTCGATTAGATTTTCTACTCATTCCCAGCATTTCCAGATGTGTTTCCCCGGCGGCACCAAAGTGCAAAAGTGCATCTTTATCATTTGGATTAGTAGTTATCACGTAATGGCCAGCTAGGGTGCGATCCACGAACTCAATTTCAATGTCGTCGCCTACTCCGTCAATGTATCGATATCGCCACTTTTCAAACGGATAAGTGGAGGTGTAGCCGCCTTGTTCCCAAAAGGGTCGAGCGTACATTCCACCTGTGGGACGGGCTTCTAATTCATCAGGAGGGCCAAACTTAATATAGATTCTGCCACGGTCGGTTCTCCATCCTTGGACGCCGCTAAAATAGTGGGCGTTGGCGTAAGCAATTCTTCTGTAATGCTCCTCACGATATTCGTTAATTGAGGTAGTTGGGTCAGGATCTCGGCGCATCCAGAACTGTTCAATAAATCGTTCCCGTTCCCCGTCTGTAGTTAGGTTGTTGAAAACCGAACGTTCCTCAGCGGCAATGATGTAGTGAACATCCTCTTTGAGCCACTTTTGAAAGTAGTCTATCTGTTCTTCCTTGTTTTGTTTTCCCGACAAACTAGTGACGAGGACCAATGCAACGAATATGCGTGTTAGTGTTAAATAGTTCATAACTTACGTACTCCGTCCGTTGCTACCCATTATAATCTCAACGAGTGTGTAAGACAACACAGAGCTGAAATTCTTTGTTATCTTCGATTCAGTGCGATGTGAGCGAAAACTTTAGCTGTTTCAAAAACATCGGTTATTGAGACTAGTTCGTTATCAGTATGTTGAAATCGGAAATCCCGAGGACCATAGCTTACGGATTGAATGCCTTCACGGTTCAAAAGACCAGCATCTAGGGCTGCTGACGCAAAGGTGTATTCAGGTTCTCGTCCTAGCATTGTTCGAATAGATTGTTCCAAAGCTGAGACGATTTCAGCGTCTCTGGTTACCTCACTGGGGTAACTGAAATCTTCGCCTCGGATTTCCACCTCATAAGGATCGATTTCCCCAATAGCTGTTTTCAGGTCTTCAACAGCTTCGTTTGGATCGTCTCCAGGTAGCAAACGACGATCTAGAAGAATTTGGCATTCAGCGGGAACTGTGTGGGTTGCTTTGGGAAAACTTTGAATTAATGTGGGTGTCAAGGAAACCTGGCCTAATTTTGGATGGGCCCTTTTAGAGGGGTATGGCATTAGAGGATCTAATTTTTCGAGAACTTTTACAGCTCCCTGGACGGCATTAATGCCATCCCAGGGTCGACTGCTGTGAGTCGGCTTTCCTTTAACAGTCACTAAAATATCAATCCGTCCCTTGTTACCCAATTGTATTTGGGGAGGGCCGTCCAGAATTCCCCAGTCAGTTTTTATCTTATTGTGATTTAGGATGTGGTTGACCGAAAGATGTCGTCCGGTTTCTCCTGCTGTGCTGGTTGCAAATATCAAGTCTGCAGGTAGTTTGGCTTGGCATCGGGCAATGATTTTAATTGCTAACATCATGGCAGCTAAACTGCCTTTTTGTTCACAGGCTCCTCTCCCCCAAACGCACTCTCCTTCAATTTGATAGGGAGTTCCATCAACAATTTCTCCAGAGTACGGGTTCTCCATAGTGGCGGGGGCTGCGTTCATTGCATAGGAAACAAGTAGCAAACTTTTACCTTGGTCTTCTCCTTTTAGGGTAGCAATTAAGTTTCCTTTGTCATCTATGATAGGGCGGATTCCATCTTTTTCTAACTCGGGGCGAATGGTTTGTTGGATAAGCGCCAATACTTGGGGTTCTTCTTCAAGGAGAGTTGTTTGAGGACTTGGGAACTGGACGAGTTTTACTAGCAGTTGTTTGGCTTCTTCGTAGGTTAAGTGTTTATCAATTAGTTCTTTAGCTCTACTAGATTCCATTTTTGTTGCTCTCCGTAAAAATTAAGATAACTGGTCGTGATGGTTTGAAAAAACTCCCGAAGCTAAAGATGTTATCACGCCCAGTACTGAAATATAAAAGAGGTGTACTGGAGTTTTAATGAAAGTTTGCAGGTAGAGAGATAAACGTTTTAAATACAATTATTTGAAGTTTTTTCAGTAATCAATTACTTTGATTGTGTCCCGGTCTCTTGCTATCATGCGAAATTGATTTTTTCAGAACATTAATGCTTATTTTTCTATGATATCCATTTTTCAAATTCTAGAAAGGAAAACCAATTTTGAAGGGTGTCCATATGCGTAAATGGAAGCAGTTTCTTACAACCATTCGTGAATGGAAAATGGTGGCTAAGGCATTAGTTTCCAAGGATCATCCTATTTTGGCCCATATTATTCCCATACGTCGTTGTAATTTAGCATGTACGTACTGTAACGAATATGATGACTTTTCTGATCCGATTCCTGTTGACGTGATGTGTGAACGCCTAGATCGCTTGGCCGATTTGGGTACAGCTATTGTTACGATCAGTGGTGGTGAACCGCTAATGCATCCGGAACTAGAAGCTGTAATTGAACGAATACGCGAGAGAGGGATGCTTGCGGGACTGATTAGTAATGGTTACTTGATGTCACGTAAGCGTATCCAATCTCTTAATGCTGCTGGGTTAGAGCATCTACAAATTAGCATTGATAACGTGATGCCTGATGATGTTTCGATGAAGAGTTTGAAGGTATTAGATAAGAAAATGGGCTATTTGGCTGAACTCGCTGATTTCAAGGTAAATATCAACTCTGTTCTGGGTTCTGGAGTTCAAAATCCTGAGGATGCCTTAGTAATTGGTCGTCGAGCCGTGGAGTTGGGTTTCACGTGCACTGTGGGTATTATTCATGATGGGACAGGATCGCTTAAGCCACTTGGTAAGCGCGAGAAGGATATTTTCTACCAAGTGAAGGATTTAGGGAATAAAGGTTATCCTCAAATTAACCAATATTTTCAAGAAAATCTTGTGAAAGGGAATCCTAACAAATGGCGTTGTCGGGCGGGCGCTCGCTATTTATATATCTGCGAGGATGGTCTGGTCCACTATTGTTCACAGCAAAGAGGCTATCCTGGGCTTCCCTTGGAAGAGTATACAGTTGATGATATTCGTCGCGAATATTTGACGGACAAGTGGTGTGCCCCACACTGTACAATTTCCTGTGTTCACCAAGCTTCCATGGCAGATTTTTGGAGAGCTCCACAAGATCTAGAGGGCTTTTCTGATTTATCTTCTAGATTTTCTAAAATAGCCGAAAAGTCGTCCTCAGCAGAGGATCTTCTGCAACTAGAATAGAGGGGAAGACTTTCCCGATGTTGCAGATCATTTTCAATTTATTTCTTTGATTTTCCTGACAGGACATTGATGTGTTGGCGTGCTTCTTTGAAGATGCTGTCGAACATTTTCTTGGTTAATCTTCCTGTCTGAGTGTTTTGCTGACTGGGATGATAGGAAGCAATGAGTATAGTCCGTTTGTCTAATTTGTAGTGGGCTCCGTGTTTGAATTTTGGTAGAGGGTGGGGTACTGGCCAGTCAATTTTTTTCCGTGCTTTTAAATAAGTTTTCCAAGCAATGTGACCTAAACAAATTACAACCTGGAGATATTTCAGAAGCAATAGTTCCCTCAAAAGGTAGGGGTGACAGTTTTCTAGTTCTCCTGGAGTAGGTTTGTTAGTTGGGGGAGCACAATGAAGAGCTGCCGAGATAAAAGTGTCCGAGAGTTTAAGACCATCATCGCGATCTTGACTAGAAGATTGATTGCAGAAGCCAAACCGATGGAGACTGTCATAGAGAAAGTCTCCACTGCGGTCCCCGGTGAACATTCTGCCTGTTCGATTGGCTCCGTGGGCTGCTGGCGCTAATCCCAAAATCAGTAATTTAGCATTCCACTGACCGAATGATGGGACTGGTTTCCCCCAATATGTCCAATGCCGAAAGGACTTTCTTTTTTCTTGAGCAATCTTTTGTCGATGATCTACCAGGCGAGGGCATAGTTGGCAGATTATTAATTCTTCTTGGAGTTTTTGGAGTTGGGTTTTGGTAGAGGACCTTTGGTCAGTTGTATACTTTATGTGTTTTGGCACTTGTCGAACTTATTCTAGGTTGACGATTATTTTGTTGGGACTTTTCTCATTCTATCTTGGACATTTGCTGCTCAGGGTTAGTGTCTTCGAGCATTTCACTGATTTGTTTTGTATAGGGATGATCAGGGTACATTAACAAAAAGTGATCCATTATTTGTTTGGCTTTCTCTTCATTTCCGGAAGAGGAGTGCAATTGGCTTTGAAGGAGGGTCGCATCGGGAAGATATTCGCTTTTAGGAAACATTTTTTCTAAGCGGGCAATTTCTTTCAGGGCCTCTTCCTTCTTATCCTGTGAAGCAAGAGAGATTGCTAAGTAAAATAGACTGGTTTCTGTTAGTTGAGAACTATTTTTTTTGTCTAGTCCAATAACTCGTAGGAAATGCAGTGCAGCTTGTTCGAAGTTTTGACGTTGAAAATACTTTTCAGCCGCAGCGTATTGAGATTCTGCCGACTGTGGTTTGGTCCGGGCCTTTTGTAGCGCTTTACCAAAAGAATCAGGATTATTTATCAATTGGTGAAGTGTTTCTTCAAATTTTTTTGGGGGCAAAAACCCTGCAACACGATCTATTTCTTGACCCTTAGAATCCAGAATAAAGGTAGTGGGGTACCCGCTGATGCCGAACTCTTTTTGTAATCGTTGGCCATCTTGATTTGTTTCGGCATTCAATTTCAGCCAGACATACTCTTTTCCAATCTTCTTAACTAGAGAAACATCGGAAAAAGTTTCACGTTCCATTTGTTGACAGTAGGTACACCAGTCCGTAAAGAGATATGCCACAAGAGGCTTGTTTTCTTTCTGAGCCTTTTTTAGGGCTTGGTGGTAATCTTTTTCCCAAGGAATTAATTGGGGCCATGACTGGAGAATTAGCACGACAAAGAAAGCTAAAAAGGAAAGAACAGCGCATACAAATAAGAGACCTTTGACTCTAGACATCATGGGGCCTTTATGGTCATGTCATCGGTTGTTTGTAGGAGTCCGTCTGGTCCGGCTGATCTGAGGTCGTATTCATCAGTTCCTATTGGTAGGTAAAAAAATGGATTGGACCAGGCATCGATCCGGATGACGGATTTTAAATAGCTAGGAGAGAGCATATCGATTAGTTCTTTAAACGTTTGGGCTTTAGGTAGAGTTCCTTTTTGTTTTTTGTAAATTTTTATTCCTGAAGATATTTGGTTTATTTGTTTTTGAGTTGTTGCGATGCGTTGGTGCTTGAGAACAGCTAAAATGTGGTCAACTTTTTCCCAGCGACGATCTGCAATACGAATTTCTTCAATAACCCATTTTTCCTTATTCCTCTTCATTTTTACGGCGGTGGATATTTCAATTTCGGCTACTGCAGAATCTTTCACTTGACGAATATTTTTAACTGTGACCTGGTTCTTTCCGAGAGAGGCTTGGCCTACTTTACTAACTTGACTTCTAACCTGTTTATCGAGTGTTTTGCCACACGCAGACATGGCGAGTAGAATGACCAGAATGCAGTAGTACATTGGCACCAACTATAGCATAAAGTCGCTCTATTTATTTTTATTGACGGTTCCAAGGCTAAGATCGTAGTATTAGGTGAATAAAAGGTGAAACAAAAAGCATTTTTTCATTTATCTCCTCTTCAAGAAAAAGAACATCAATAGGATTTTTGGGAATGACCATATCACTAGAGACACCAGTACAAAATCTAAATGGAGTAGGTCCAAAACGAGTTCAAATGTTTGCTTGTGCGGGTATTTTTACTGTTGAGGACTTGCTGAAGACTGTTCCTTTTCGATACGAAGATAGGATCAATTTCTGTCCAATCAATGAGGTTAATCTAGAACAAGAAGTTGTGATAAAAGGGCAAATTGTTGCCACCACTCGATACACTACCCCTAGAAAGAGAATGCGGGTAGTTCGTGTAACTGTTAGCGATGGTTCGGGTGAGATACAGGCTATTTTTTTTCATCAACCTTATCTGAATAAGGTTTTTCAAAAGAAACAGACAGTTGTTTTTTATGGAATTCCTCGACGTGACCACCCAAACTCAGAAATAACCATAATAAATCCAGAGTTCGAAGTTTTAGAAGAGGGGGCCGAATCCCGTGTGCATTCCGGATGTATTGTTCCAGTTTACAGGAAGATTGGAAAGATGAGCACCAGGATTTTGCGTCGGATGGTTTTCCATCTTTTAAGTCACCTACCGTTACAAATAGAGGATCCACTCCCCTTATTTATTTTGAACAAGTATAAATTCCCGGCCCGAAGAGTGGCTTTTCAAGAGATACATTTTCCCAATGCTATGCCTGAAATTGCTATACAAACTCAGTTGTGTGACTTGGCTTCTAAACAAACTCCTTCACATCAAAGAATGATTTTTGAAGAATTTTTTTTATTTCAACTCAAACTGCAGATCAAACGGAAAAAACGTTTAAGAGAATCCAAGAAAAGGGTAATCCAATTCAACTCATTAATTCAGGAAGCAACAATATCGGTTTTTCCGTTTCAGCCAACCAATGCCCAAAAGAGGGTTTTTAAACAGATTGTGAATGATTTGAGTAGTCCAAAAGCAATGAATCGTTTGCTTCAGGGCGATGTTGGATCAGGGAAAACTTTGGTAGCGCTACAGGCAATGATTGTGATGATTGAAAATGGATATCAGGTAGTTTTAATGGTGCCCACTGAAATTTTAGTGGAGCAGCATTATAGGAATTTATGTCACTGCTTATGTCACACGTCTCACCAAGTTGCTTTTCTAACCGGGAGGATTAGAGGGAAAGAAAGACAGTTACTTCTGAATCGAATTAAAACAGGTGAGATTAACCTTGTTATTGGAACTCAAGCCGTGATTCAAAAAGATGTCCAGTTTAATCATTTAGGGTTAGTAGTTATTGATGAGCAACAGCGCTTTGGTGTATCTCAGAGAACCAAACTGGTTAAAAAGGGAAATTATCCTGAAACACTTGTTATGACAGCTACGCCCATACCGAGAAGTCTGGCGCTTACTCTTTATGGAGATTTAGATATTTCTGTTTTGGACGAATTGCCACCGGGAAGGAGACCTTCGAAGACTATTTTAAAATCCGAGGCAAGTCGTTCGGAAGTTTACGAAATTGTGGAGAAGGAATTGAACAAGGGTCGCCAGGCCTTTGTTGTTTATCCAAGAATAGAAGAGTCCAAGGAACTCGATCTGCGTGGCGCTTCCTCAATGGCCAATAATTTGCAAAAAAACATTTTTCCTGGGCACAAGGTTGGGCTAGTCCATGGACAACTGAAAATCGGACAAATAGAGAATGAAATGGGTAGGTTTCAAAAGGGTGAGCTTGATATTTTGGTATCTACGACAGTAGTTGAAGTGGGCATAGATATTCCTAATGCTAGCGTGATGTTGATTGAACACGCAGAAAGATTTGGATTGTCTCAACTTCACCAATTGAGAGGAAGAGTTGGCCGTGGACAATTTCCTGGAATATGTATTTTAATGACCGATAAATTTAATTCTTTGGAAGCGCATCAAAGACTCGACATAATGTGCAAAAGCAGTGATGGATTCAAGATTGCCGAAAAAGACTTAGAAATACGAGGTCCTGGAGAATTCCTTGGTACTCGTCAATCTGGTCTACCCGATTTTTGGTTTGCTCACATTGTTCGCGATCAAAAACTTTTAGCATTGTCCCGAAAAGAGGCCAAAATTTTTTTGAAGATTAGAGATGAAACTAGGTAATGCGAATAATATCGGGTAAGTACGGAAGAAGACGTTTAGGCTCCATTCCCCAAGGTATTCGCCCCAGTAGCGACCGTTTACGTGAAACTCTTTTTGATATTTTAGGAAACTCTGTTTTGAGATCGAATTGGCTGGATCTTTTTGCTGGTTCTGGGGCCGTGGGAATTGAAGCACTAAGTCGTGGTGCGGAACTTGTCATATTTAATGATGAGAGTATGTTGGCTGCCAAACTAATTCGTAAAAATTTTGAAATTTGCAAGGTCCAGACAGAATGCAAGGTCTATCAATTAGATGCCTTCAAATTGTTGAAGTATAAAAAAATACCCACTTTTGATTTTATCTTTATTGATCCCCCTTATAGTTTTCCAAGACTTAAAAAACTTTTGATTACGTTAGGCCGTGCTGATTGTATAAAGTTTTCTACAAGCGTTGTTTTGGAAATGTCTAAGAAAACTAAGTTGGATTTTTTGGAGAAAAACTGGAGTATTGCTCGGCAACGAATAATTGGAGATAGTCAGTTGGTTTTCCTTGAAATGAGTTCAAAATAAAAACTTGGACAATCTTAAGAAGTAGAATGTGGGTTAAACTTATACAGATTGGTTATTAAAGCGCTTGTCTCATAACTTTATAAAGGCAAGCCTTTGAGTTGATTTTTTCCGAGGTGGTTTCTAACATAGTAGGTCAATGCTATGGCAAATAGGGTAACTGCAATATATCCGGGCTCCTTTGATCCCTTGACTAACGGTCATGTTGACATTATCGAGAGAGGTCAGCGTATTTTTGATCGGGTAATTGTAGCGGTACTTGTTAATGTAGAAAAGAATCCGCTGTTTAATAGCGAGGAACGTGTGCATTTGTTACGCGAGGTCACAGGATGCTGGGACAATGTTGAAGTGGATGCCTTTGATGGACTTTTAGTGGATTATGCCTTGGCTAAGGAAGCTAAAGTAATTCTTAGAGGTATTAGAGCAGTTTCTGATTATGAATACGAATTTCAGATGGCTCTTATGAATAGACGCCTAAAGTCTAGTATTGAAACCGTATTTTTGGTACCTGCTGAAGCGTACTCTTATCTTAGTTCAACCTTGGTTAAAGAGGTCTTTAATCTTGGCGGATCAATTGCAGGTCTTGTTCCTTCTGTTGTTGAAGATTATATGAAACAAAAAATCAATTCTGATCGGGGAAAAATTTGAGGTATTTTGGAATTAAACGGTTCCTTCAAGTGGGGATACTACTTGCTAGTGGGGCTATTGCTTTTCTCTTGATTGAACCTTCTATGGTGGGCAAGGATGATTCGAGCAGTTTGCCAAGTGAGACTATTGAAGTACCTCCAGCTGAGCCGGAAATTGTTAGATCTCAAATTGTTATTCAACCTAATACTACCGCGGAAAATACTTTACCTGAACTGGGTTTTGATCAAGAAGAGGTTTATGCGCTTATTCGAGATGTAAGGCCGGTATACAATTTGGCTCGTATCAAGGCCGGGCATTTATTTTCTATCAGTAGATTATCTGATGGCACATTCAAGGATTTGGAGTACCAGGTTAGTGACGAGCAATATCTACTAGTGCAGAGGGACTTGGATGGTTACAAGGCTTCTCTTCAAAATTACCAATTTGAGACTGTAGTTGAACAGCTTTATGGCAATATTGAGGAATCTTTGTGGACAACTGTAATTTCTAGTGGGGAAAGTGAGGGTCTATTTTACAAGTTGACCCAGATTTTACAGTGGGACGTTGATTTCACTGCTATTCAACCAGGAAATTCTGTCAAACTAATTTTTGAAGAACAGTACCTTGATGGAAAGTTTGTCAAGTATGGAGACATTCTCAGTGTTGTATTCAATACTCGTGGCCGGGCTTTTTCAGCCTTTCTTTTTGAAAATCCCGACAACGGAAAGAAGCAGTACTATGATGAAAAAGGTTTGCCGGTGCGAAAAGCCTTTTTAAAAGTTCCGTTTAGTTTTGATCCACGCATAACCTCTCGGTTTTCTCATTCTCGTTACCATCCCATTTTGAAAAAAAGAAGACCTCATCTGGGAGTGGACTACGGTGCTCCCCGTGGAACACCGGTTTTAGCTGCTGGGTCGGGTAGAGTGATTTTTGCAGGTCGAAAAGGTGGATTTGGCAAGTTGGTACGTGTTCGTCATCCTAATGGTTATACAACGGGGTATGCCCACCTTTCTCGGATTGAAGTGAACCAAGGACAAGAGATAGATCAAGGCCAAAGGGTTGGACGAGTTGGGGCTACGGGTCTTGCCACAGGACCTCACTTAGACTATCGAGTTCAAGATCAGAAGGGTCGTTTTATTAACCCTCGAAACGTTTCTGCACTACCCTCAGATAAACCATTGGATAAGAAGTACTGGGATCAGTTTGCTGTAGTTCGTGATGATTACGAAGAGCGGTTGATATCCATTCCCACCATTTCTTCTGGTGATGAATTTTCTTTAGCTGATTAATCGTATTTTTTAGTTCCTGAATCAGTTTTGGTATCAGACTAATAATCGTCCAGTGAATTGTTTATTAGAGAGTGTATAGCTGCAGAGTTAGTGTTGCTGTGGTTGGGGATCAATACTGCCCAAGGGATTGATTTGTAAGATTTCGAAATCTTCCCAAATGTTAGGACTATTCAAGTTAATACGGTTGATTTTTTTCGTTAGATGTTCAAAATCAACACAGTCAATTGGTTTGAGTCTAAATTGATTTTTCTCTAAATCGATTAAGACATTAGCTGGTTCAGCAAAGTTATTGAAGTTTCCTAATAGCTCCAGTCCAATAAGGCTATTGCCTCGAATAAATAGGTATGTTGTAAGATGCGATTCCCCCAGAGATCCAGTGTCCATTGCCATTTTTGTAATGTGGGCCCTACTCCCGCTCGTATTAAAGATGTGAATCTGTCTGGGACGAAATTCCCACTTGCCAGGGGATAGGGTAATAATGTTCAAGATTGGTATGATCTCTTCCCCAGGGGTTACTATAGTTTCTAGAGTCCAAATATTTTTTTGATCGATAAAAACATGACAACGGGATACAGGAGGGTGAGTAGAAGAGTATTTACCTTCCAGGACTTCAGGTACAAGGAACATCATAAAACCTATTAGCCAAACTTTTATCAATCTCATATCTTGTTCAGCATGGCATAGGTAAGCTGTCCAAATTTATATGTAACCGTTTTTTTAATTGTTTTGCTGAGAATTAATTTCCTGTGTTAAATTTTGTGCTGCCTGAGCTGGATCTGATGCTGCTATTATCGGGCGGCCTATTACAAGATAGTCAGCTCCTAGTGTCAGAGCCTCTCCGGCAGTCATAGTTCTTGCTTGGTCATTTTTATCTGACTCGGTGTTTCTAATTCCTGGAGTTACAAAAGCAAAATTTGTTTTTTTATGTTGCTTAAGAAAGTGCAACTCTAAGGGAGAGCAGACAATTCCATCTAAGCCCGCTTCTTGTGCTGATTTAGCCAATGTAAGAACTTCCTGCTCTAGAGGATAGTCAATGCCAATGGATGTTAAAGCAGTCTGGTCCATACTTGTTAAGATAGTAACTCCCAGCATTTTAGGTGGATCCCAACTTTCTCTATTAGCGTATTCGAGAACAGTTTCGTGGGCTTGTTTCATCATGGTTTTGCTTCCCAAAGTATGTAAAGTAATCATATGTACTCCGAGCCGACCTGCTTCAACACTAGCTCGAGCTACAGTGTTGGGGATATCATGTAACTTCAAATCTAGAAATACCTTGCAGTCTTCATCTAATAGTTTTTTGACTATATCTGGCCCAGCAGCAGTAAACAATTGAAGACCAATTTTAAAATATCCTACATGGCCCTTGAGAATCTGTGCTAGTTCTACAGCTCTGCTGGAATTATCCACATCCAATGCCACAATAATTCGTTCTGATAGTTGCTTAGATGACATTGTATTTTCCCAGTTGATTAAAGGAAGGGTGCTTTATGTTTCTAGACAAATACAGTCGATTAAGAGAGTTTTTGCAGATTATCATGTGCTCAGAATAGCATACCTAGTTACATGAATGAACGGATGCAAATATGGTGACTTTAAAAGGGCTTGTGCTATTATCTTCAACACTTTGGAAGAAAGATGAAGAAAAAGTATCCCTGCCAGTTAATGAGTTCAAATCGAATGGATCTGGTGTTATCCAAGATTGCAAGTGAGATTGTTAAGGATTATTCCGAATTATCACAGACTGTTCTGATTGGAATTAGAAGACGAGGGGTGTTGTTGGCAGAATTCTTGCAGAAAAAAATTGAAGAGCTATCTGGATCTCAACTCCCTCTCGGTATTCTTGATATCACATTTTATCGTGACGATTTATCAATGGTAGATACTCAGCCGGTGGTGGAGGGGTCTAATCTCAACTTCGATGTGAACAACCGAGAGGTGTTGTTGATCGATGATGTTTTATATACAGGAAGAACAACTCGAGCTGCCTTGGATAGTATTTTGGACTATGGTAGACCCAAGCGTATTGAATTAGTGGTATTAGTAGATAGGGGACATCGAGAGTTGCCAATTAGGGCCGGATATGTTGGTGAAATGATTGAAACCGCGGAGGAGGAAGTGGTGGATGTTCAAATGACTCCTATTGATCATGTTAATGGTGTGTTTTTAACTACTAAAGAATTGTTGAGAAAGGGTTGATTAAGAAGGATATGGTACAAAAATGAGTCGGAAAGCATTTTAGTTATGCCATTAGTTGGAAAACACTTGCTAGGAATTGAGAATCTTTCATTAGATGAGATTGAGTTAATCTTAAAAACCTCCAGAAGTTTCAAGGAAATTTCCTCCCGTCCTATTAAGAAGGTGCCCACACTTCGCGGAAGGTCCGTCATTAATCTCTTCTATGAACCGTCAACTCGTACCCGATCTTCTTTTGAAATTGCTGCTAAGCGTTTAAGTGCAGATGCAATTAACTTCAGTGTTTCTCAAAGTAGCAGCGCAAAAGGGGAATCTTTAATTGACACTGTTAAAAACCTCCAATTTATGAATCCAGATATGATTGTGGTTCGACACAGTGCAGCTGGTGTTCCTCATATGTTGTCTAAACACTGTGACGCTTCCATTATTAACGCGGGTGATGGGATGCACGAGCACCCTACGCAGGCCTTGCTAGATGCCCTGACTATTCTGGATTATAAGAAGCAAATCAAGGGGCTTAAGGTAGCTATAATAGGTGATATTGCTCATAGCCGAGTGGCGCGTTCCAATACTATGCTTTTAAATAAAATGGGAGCCGAGGTTTGGGTATGTGCCCCTCCAACTTTAATTCCTATGCGGTACGAGGAATATGGCGCTAAAGTGACGTATAAGATGAAGGAAGCCCTGAGGGGAGCGGATGCTGTCATCATGTTAAGGATGCAGCGAGAAAGGCAGAAGGAGGTCTCCTATCCTTCTGTTAAAGAGTACTTTGCTCTTTATGGTCTGAGTAAGGAGAAAATGAAGTGGGCAAAAAGTACAGCCATAGTTTTACATCCGGGTCCTATTAACCGAGGTGTAGAAATTGACCCTGAACTTGTTGATGGTGAATATTCCGTTATTTTGGAACAGGTGGCCAATGGTGTGGCGGTGAGAATGGCAGTTCTTTATCTGCTTTTGGGAACTAGCGAGGAGATAGGGCTGTGACACTTTTAATTCGCAATGGAACAATTATTGATCCTAGCCAAAAGCTAAAGAAGAAGTCAGATATTGTTGTGGATAGAGGTAAGGTTGTTGGGTTAGGGAAAATAAAGCCTAAGAAGAGTTGGCAAATTGTAGATGCTTCTGGCTGTTTTGTGGTGCCGGGTTTTATTGATACTCATGTTCATCTGTGTGAGCCAGGACGGGAGGATAAGGAGACAATTCTAACTGGTTCGGAAGCAGCAGCAGCGGGAGGATTTACTAGTATTGTATGCATGCCAGACAGTGAACCGGTAAACGATAATGAGGCCATTACGGATTTTATTTTGCAACGTGCTCGTCGTGTTGGTTTAGTTAATATTTTTCCGGCAGGAGCTATTACTAAAGGGTTACTTGGAGAAGAGCTAGCTGAAGTTGGAGAAATGGTTAAAGCAGGAATAGTGGCCATTGCAGATGATCCTAATCCAGTAGAGAACAACCAGGTAATGAGGCGTGCTTGTGAATATGCCAAGACCTTTGATATTCCTGTCATTGATCATTGCGGGGAGCTTCGTTTAGCTGCTCAAGGACATATGAACGAGGGTGCAGTATCTACCCGTCTAGGTCTGAGGGGAATTAGTCGGGCGGCGGAAGAAGCGGATATTACTCGTGACATTATTTTAAGTCGAATTACAGGAGTGCGTTTGCATCTGGCCCATATATCTACACAAGAATCACTTTCATGGGTGCGTCAAGCAAAGAATCAAGATATCCAAGTAACGTGTGGGGTTACCCCACACCACTTTACTCTTACCGATTCTGATATTCATGATTATCATACTGATTTTAAAGTGGATCCTCCCCTACGGACTCAAGAAGATGTTAAATCAATTGTGGAAGGTATTATTGATGGGACCATTGATTGCATTGCTACCGATCATTCTCCTCAGACCAGATTGGAAAAAGAAACAACTTTTGATGAAGCGGTTCCTGGGATGATTGGTATGGAAACAGCTATTTCTCTTTGTTGGGATTTTCTTATCTGTCGTGCTGGACTTTCCCCCACACGTTTGGTTGAGCTTTTTAGTACAAATCCAAACCGTATTTTCCAACTAGATCGCGGGACTCTCAAGGAAGGAGCTATTGCTGATATTACTATTATTGATCCCGATCGTGAGGTTATTGTGGATGTTTCTAAATTCAAATCAAAAAGTAAAAATTGTCCTTTTGACGGGTGGAAACTTCGAGGATCTGTGGTAATGACTATTGTCAAGGGTCGGATAATTTATCAATAAGGGTGTTGAGTACTAGATTGCAATAAGTTTTTTCGAGATTTCAGATGTTGATTTAGACTAGATAACAGCATTAGTGAGCACTTTTCGTTTAAACTATTAAAGCGATGAAACGTCTAATCTTTTTTTTAATATTTTTCAGTTTGATTAGCTCTTCTTATGGGCAGGATCAGGTTGAATTCAGGATGATTGTTCCAGATAAAACAGTCCGAGCCGGCAGTCCAACTGAGGTGGAATTGTTGGCAACAATCAAAGAGGGTTGGCATCTTTACTCAACAACTCAGACTGCAGGCGGCCCCATTCCAACTTCGATTTCAGTAGTGGAAACTTCGATATTTAGTCAAGTGGACTCTGTAGAAGCTTCCCGTGCACCTCTAAGGTGGTTTGACCGCAATTTTGGAATATATACTGAGTATTTTGAAAAGCAGGTCCTTTTTCGAATTCCCGTTCAGATTAGTCCAAAATCACTGTCGGAAACTTATCAGCTGTCTGTCAAAGTTCGCTTTCAGGCTTGCAGTGATACTCTTTGTTTAGCTCCTCAGAATCGGATTTTAACGGGGAATATTCGAGTTGCTGGCCTACTAGGATCCCAAGGTGATTCAGCAGCAGCTTTAAAGAGATCCGAAGAAATTCCAAAGGTGCAACCGCAGGTAGAAATCAATTCACCCATGGATTCAAATGGTTCTATTTCGGTTTTGGCCTATGTGTTGGGTGCTATGGCGATGGGAGGGTTGGCGTTATTAACTCCCTGTGTTTTTCCAATGATTCCTATCACTGTTTCATATTTTACACGGCGAGATACTGATGGAAAGAAGGCAGTGAAAGAAGCTGCCCTCTACGCCATTGGAATTATTCTGACTTTTACGGTGATCGGATTTACGATGACATTTATGTTTGGGGCTGGTGGAATCAACCGTTTAGCGGCTAGTCCTATCGTTAACATACTCATTGCAATGATTTTTATTATCTTTGCCCTGAGTTTGTTTGGTATCACTCAAATTAGATTGCCCTCCAATTGGATTAATGTTGTAGATAGATATTCATCTTCATCAGGGGGGATACTGGGTATTCTCTTGATGGCGGTTACCTTTTCTTTAACTTCTTTCACCTGCACAGTACCTTTTGTAGGAACTGTTATGGTAGCAGCTCTTCATGGAGATCTATTGTGGGCACTGCTTGGAGTTGCTTCTTTTGCTACGGTTTTTGCTGCCCCCTTTTTCTTTTTGGCCTTGTTTCCTTCTTGTTTGCAGGCGTTGCCCAAGAGTGGAAATTGGATGAATTCGATGAAAATCACCATGGGGTTTTTGGAATTGGCGGCAGCACTAAAATTTATTAGTAATGTAGATTTGATCTACCAGTGGGAAATTTTAACCCGACCCGTTTTTATTGCCGTTTGGCTCTCGATTGGATTGATTGCAACGCTTTATTTGCTAGGTAAATTCCAATTCCCCAATGAGCCTCCAGCTGATTCTGTTGGTGCCGTTCGGGTTTTGTCGGCAATTTTCTTTTTTGCTGTAACTATTTATCTGATGCGGGGTTTTTTTGGGTTTCCTCTAGGAGAATTAGATGCTTTTCTTCCACCTAGAAATTATGGTGAACCTTCCAGTTTTACTTCCGTTTTTGGGAAGGTTCCAGAAAAACAAGAAAAATGGTTGACCAACTACCAAGAGGCTCTCGAGCAAGCTGAGGAGCAAAATCGACCAGTCTTTATCGATTTCACCGGCTATACTTGTACTAACTGTCGTTGGATGGAATCTAATATTTTCACTTTGGATGAGGTCCAAAGCCTATTTGGCCAGTTTGTTCTTGTCCAACTATACACAGATGGTATTAAGCAGGAACATGAAGAAAATTTGCGTTTTGAACAAGAGCGTTTTGGGACTATTGCATTGCCTTTGTATGCTGTAATGTCTTCCCAGGATCAGGTTATTAGTACTTTTCCAGGTCTAACGAGAAATTCAGAAGAATTTATTGGTTTTCTGAAAGACGGATTGGTCCAGAGCAAAGGTGAGACTACTCAATTTTAACTTTTCGGTTTAGCTGAAATGGAATTTAGTTTTCAGGAGAACGTTAGACAAAGTAGTTAGAAATCACTTCTTGTTTTGCAGATTTATTATGATGTCCCCCGGACGGGCTAGGTTATAGTGCTCCCGAGCAATTCTTTCAATTTCATGGGAGTCAGTTTTTAGTTTGTGGATTTTTTGAAGATGCAGATTGTGTTCTTTCTTTAAACGATTATTTACTAGTTGGGCTTTCACCAACTCTGTTCGGTATTCTCGGAGATGCATTAGGCCACCGTTTCCAAAGATTATAAAATACATTAAGGGAAGACAGCAGAGGAAAAACAAGATCCAAAAAAGCTCACGACGGGCTTTTCGACTAAACATCAACAGGTGACCTCAAAATGGAGAAAATTTTCATTGTATTTTCTGCTACTGACAGTAAAAAATCTGCTGAACACATTGCTCATGCCATTGTAAATCAACAACTTGCTGCCTGTGTCAATATTATCGCGAACATCACTTCAATTTACAAGTGGAAAGGAAAAACAGAACATCAGGACGAGTTCTTGATGATTTTCAAAACTTCGAGGAATTGTCTTCCACAATTGATGGAAAAAATTAAAGAACTTCATCCTTACGAATTACCTGAGATTATTGCTTTCCCAATTGAGCATGCACACCCCCCTTATTTAGACTGGGTTACATCGATCAATTAAATGATTTCTGTAATTCGACAAGATCTAATTTGGATCGGCGGTCATAGATTTCTTGAGATTTTTCCAAATGCAGGTTAACTGTCCGGTGGGGCATTCCAGTAGATAGAGAGTTTTGTTGGAAAGAGGACAAGTCAGTGGTGGAAAAAATTTAGATTGAAAACAAGGAAATTGGAGCTAAGTAGCGTGATTTTCAGGCTCATTTTCTGAACCATCTTCTGAGCCATCTTCTTGGTTACTCTTTATAGAACTCTTGAAATTCCGTATTCCTTCACCTAGACCCTTCCCCAGTTGTGGAAGGCGACTAGCCCCGAAAATTACAATCACAATCAGCAGGATGATAACTAGTTCTGACATTCCAAGACCGCCCATATCTATTCACCTCATTAGTCGTTTTTGTAGGGTATAAGCCGCTTGCAAGCCTATCTTACGCTCTAGGCTTTTGGACTGTCAAATAACGGGGGGGTAGGTTGTCAGCGAACTAGGCGTTTATTTCCGATTCGTTGGGTAATTTTGTTTCGGTCTAGGAACTCTAAAAGAGGGATAGCGTATTTGCGAGTGATTTTAAAAAGGTCCTTGAACTGGGCTACACTAAACTTTTGTTTGTTAGGAAAAGATTTGTGTAATTGTGACTGCAGATAATGAATCTGATCGGGTAATAGAACGACATTTTTGCTAATGCGAATCAGTTCGTCACTTTCAAGAAGAAAATAGAAAACATTCTGTACTTGTTCAGGATTATGAGGCAGTTGTTGAGTGAGTTCTACGAGGTTTGGCACTTGCAAAATTTTTCTATTAAATAGCTTCAGCAATTGTGTTTTAATTTCTTCCTGTTCTTCAGTTAATGTCGCTTTCTGTCCATACAAGGCAACTTGCTTACTCTCTAAACTGATCTGTTTTTCTTCTTCCAACAATTCAAGTACAAATTGAAAGTACGAACTGGCGGCCTTGTTCAGAAATCTTTCTTTGAGTTCTTCTTTTGGAAGTCCTGTAGCTAAGGGGTGACTGGTGTGAAAATTACGTAAAAAACTGACTATTCTGTTTTTTAGTTTTTTCAGGTTTTCTTTCGAGACGATGGACACGGGTTTTTGGGAAACTAGTACAAGATTAGGAAGAATTTTTAGAAGGTTAAGTATATATGCTTCTACGAATCCAGTTCTTACTACCAATTGCGACAAGGTTGTTCCTGAAGAACCATCTGATTGAACAAAGTATTCAAGTAGAGCTCCGTCTATTTTAGGGTCATTTGTTTCCCACATTTTGCGCAAGTGTTTTAGACTTGGCAGAACCTGTTCCAGGTCACTTTTACGATGTTTTTGAGGATGAGCGTCCAAAACCACTCCTCCTCCTATGGTAGTCATGGGTGAATAGCGTCTTAGAATAAAGGGATCTTTGGGGTTACAGACCGTAGGATTTTCAAGGCGTATTTGTGCAAGTGTTGAATCCCCCGGTGAAAGCAAATCCTGTTCTAGCAAGTAGAGACGGCCAATTAATTCAGAACTCCCATGGTGGAAGCGGATAGAGCTGTGTTGTTTCAAAGCTTGGGGAGAATCTGGTAGAAGATGGATTGTAGCATCAATCATGGATGAAGGGGCTGTAGTATCCGTGCAGGAAACAACCATGCCTCTGTCTAGTTTTTCCTTTTGGATTCCAACCAAATTAAGGGCTGTTCTTTGTCCAGCTAAGGCGATATTGGATTGTTGGTTGAAGATTTGAATTCCCCGGACTCTGGCAGTTTTAGTTGAAGGATAAATGGTGACTAAATCGCCTTTTTTTATCGAACCACTAACGAGAGTTCCTGTGACTACTGTTCCAAATCCTCGAATAGCAAAGACTCTGTCTATGGGTAAATGCGATACTTGATGGGTTTTTCTGAATTCGAAAGATGTATGTTCTGTTTTTTCGATCTGATGTAAAAGGGTGCTTCTCAAATCTTCGATTCCCTCACCGGATAGACTATCCACAGTTACCACAGGAGCCTTTTCTAGTGGACTTCCTTGGATCAGTTCTCGCACCTCAATTTCAGCAAGAGAAAGAAGATCTTTATCCACTAAATTCTTTTTGGTTATAGCAATCACACCCTGTGAAATTCCTAATAATTTGCAGATTTGAAAATGTTCAACAGTCTGAGGCATAATAGATTCATCAGCCGCCACTACTAGTAGGACAAATTGGATTCCTCCGATTCCAGCTAACATGTTCTTAATAAATTTTTCGTGGCCAGGAACATCAATAAAGCCAACCTGATAGGCTCCCAAAGTCATATGAGCAAAACCAATGTCAATGCTGATTCCACGGAGTTGTTCTTCCTCAAGACGATCGGTGTTAATACCTGTTAGCGCCTTAATTAGAGTGGTTTTCCCATGGTCGATATGTCCAGCTGTTCCTATAATCACTTTCCTATTTTAGCGTGCCTGCTTGGTCTGGCCAATGGAGTGTTGCTAATTTTTAAATTAATTTGGGGGAATACAACTTAGAGCAATATAAAGTGGTATTCTTTTCGGTCCAAAACGATGTTTGAAAACTTATCGACTAGACTAAAGAAAACTCTTAGAGATCTAAGAAACCAGGGGCACGTATCGGTACGTCATATCGAAGAATCCATGCGGGAAATTCGTCTGGCTCTACTGGAGGCTGATGTCCATTTTAAGGTAGTCAAAGAATTTATTTCCCAAGTCCAAGAAAAAGCTACTGGACAAGAGGTGCTTCGTAGTCTTACGCCAGGTCAGCAAATTATCAAAATTGTTCGTGATGAACTAATAGGACTATTGGGTGGTGAGACGAATGGTTTGAGTTTTTCAAAGATTCCACCCAGCGTGTTTTTGATAGTAGGTCTTCAAGGAAGTGGTAAAACAACAACTACAGGTAAGCTTGCCCAGTGGTTAGCTCAAAATGGGCGGAGGGCATTGATGGTGTCAACTGATGTCTACCGACCGGCGGCTATCGAACAACTTTCTGTGGTAGGAAACGAAATCAGTATTCCTGTTTTTCATGATAGCCAGTTGACGGATCCTATTGATTTATCCAAGAAGGCCCTTCAGCAGACTCGTAATAGGGGATTTGATGTTCTTTTAATAGATACTGCTGGGAGACTCCACATTGATGAGAAGCTTATGGTGGAATTAGAGCAGATTCAAACAGTAGCGCAGCCTATTGAAACTCTTTTGGTTGCAGATGCCATGACTGGTCAAGATGCAGTGAACTCAGCACGGGACTTTGATAGGAGATTGGGTTTGTCGGGAGTGATTCTGACCAAAATGGATGGAGATGCTAGAGGTGGTGCGGCACTGTCGATTAAATCTGTTATAGATCTCCCAATCAAGTTTGTTGGTACTGGAGAAAAATATGATGCGTTAGAAATGTTTCATCCCGATCGAATGGCAAATCGAATTTTGGGTATGGGTGATGTTGTAAGTCTTATTGAGAAGGCAGAAGAGGTAGCAGATCAGGAGGTAGCTACTCAGGCACTTAAAAAATTAAGTCGCGATCAATTTACTTTAGAAGACTTTCTTCAGCAGATTAGGCAAATCCGAAAACTTGGTTCGATGGATCAGATTTTAGAGATGCTCCCGCGTACGGGACCTTTTAAGAGTTTTGACAAGGTTAATGTAGATGATCAACAGTTAGTTCATATTGAGGCAATTATTAATTCGATGACCAAGAAGGAACGGGTAAAATACAAGATTATAAATGGATCACGTCGCAAGAGAATTGCAAGAGGAAGTGGAAGGCCAGTTTCGGAGGTTAATCGTCTCTTAAAGCAATATGTGCAGATGAAGAAAATGATGAAAAAAGTTAATAAGGGGTTTTTGGGTAAAGGGTTATCTAAGTTAAGGTTTCCGTTCTAAGTACCGTTTGATAGAATGACACTGGTATCGTTTGCAATTTTGGAAGGAGTAACTCTTGCTGAGAATTCGTTTAAGTCGTCGTGGAGCGAAAAAAGATCCTCATTATCGTTTAGTTGTTTCAGAAAAAAGTAGTCCTAGAGATGGACGCTTCTTAGAAATAGTAGGTTACTACAATCCGGCTCTTAAGCCGGTACGACTCAGTCTGGACTTAGATCGTATTGATTATTGGGTGGATAGGGGTGCTCAGCCGTCGTCGACTGTTAGATCCTTAATCAATAGGGTTAAAGAACCGCCAGCTGAAGCTGCGAAATCGGCTGAAGAAGTACCAGCTGAGGCTGCGGAGTCGGCTGAAGAAGTACCAGCTGAAGCTGCGGAATCGGCTGAAGAAGTACCAGCTGAAGCTGCGGAATCGGCTGAAGAAGTACCAGCTGAGGCTGCGGAGTCGGCTGAAGAAGTACCAGCTGAGGCTGCGGAGTCGGCTGAAGAAGTACCATCTGAAGCTGCGGAATCGGCTGAAGAAGTACCAGTTGAGGCTGCGGAGTCGGCTAAAGAAGTACCAGCTGAAGCTGTGGAATCGGCTGAAGAAGTACCAGCTGAGGCTGCGGAGTCAGAGGTTGAAAAATCTAAATGATATTTTCGGATACTAGTTTTTGTTCATCTTTGTCCGGTTAAACCGGTTTGTACGAACGGTGTTAGGGGAAAACGGTTAGAAACTTTGGGGTTCGTTGCTACAGGAGGGAATATGAAAGAGCTTGTTGAGATGATCGCAAAGGCATTGGTGGACAGTCCAGATGAGGTCAATGTAACGGAGGTGGAAGGTGAACAGACTACGGTTGTTGAGTTACGGGTGGCCCAGTCTGATCTTGGCAAAGTAATTGGTAAGCAAGGGCGAACAGCGCAGGCCGTTCGGACTATTTTAGGAGCTGCAGGAATGAAGGTGCGGAAGCGATTCGTTTTAGAAATCCTGGAATAAGTTTGAGTTTTGTCAGTATTGCTAGAATTGTAAAACCTCGGGGAATCCGAGGCGAGGTGGTTGCTGAGCTCCTGACTGATTTCCCCGATCGATTTTCGACTGTTAGGCAAGTCCGAATTTTCCAAGCAAGTCAGGTTTGTAATGAGGAACTGGAGCAGCATTGGTTTCATGGCGAGCGTGTTGTTTTAAAATTTAAGGGTCGCGGTTCTCCAGAAGAAGTACAGGAATTGATAGGTGGAGATGTTCAAGTTCCAGAGAGCGAACGTTACTCGCTTCCTCAGGATTTTTATTATCACTCAGATTTGATTGGTTGTCGCGTTGTAGAGAATGATAAATCTTTGGGAGTGGTGACAGACATATTTGAAACAGGGGCTGCGGGTGTAAACTTGGTGATTAGTACAAGTGAAGGGGAAGAGTTTATGATACCAATGGTCCGCAAATTTGTGCTAGCCATAGATGTTGATAAGAAACAAATGGAAGTTGAAAGTCCATCTGGACTGATAATTGATAGATAATTTTCTAAGTTTGGATTGTTGATTTTGGGTTTATGTTAATTGATGTTGTTACAATATTTCCGAAATTTTTTAACCAAGTATTTGATTTTGGGATCATACGTCAGGCGCATAAAAAAGGGATTTTGCAAACCAGAATTGTTGATTTGCGCAAGTTTTCCAAGGACAAGCGAGGAACTATAGATGATCGGCCGTACGGTGGTGGAGATGGGATGGTGTTAAAACCAGAACCAGTTTTTAAAGCTGTCGAGAACTGTTGTTCTTCTTCAAAGTCTTCTGCACATGTTGTGTTATTGTCTCCGCAAGGATGTCAGTTTGATCAAAGTAAGGCTAAGGAGTTATCTTTAAAGTCTCATTTGGTGTTGATTTGTGGCCGATATGAAGGGATAGATCAGCGAGTAGCTGACAATTTAGTAGATGAAGAAATTTCGATAGGTGATTTTGTGCTTTCAGGTGGAGAGTTTGCTGCTCTGGTCATTGTTGATTCAGTAAGTCGTCTAATTCCAGGAGCAGTTAGTCAGGGAGGTTCTGTTTTAGAGGAGTCTTTCATGGAAGGGCTTTTGGATTATCCACACTACACCCGTCCGGAAGATTTCCAGGGGTGGAAGGTTCCAAGTGTTTTGCTTTCGGGCGATCATCAGAAGATTCAACAGTGGAGACATCAGGAAGCAATAAGAAAAACCCGAAAGCGTAGACCAGATTTGTTAAAAAAAGACGCAGTAGATGAAAGTTCTGATAGCGTTTGAAAGTCAAGAATGTGAGAGGTGTTAGATGAATATTGTCGATTATGTTGAAAAGCCGCACATGGATAAAAATATCGGGGAGTTTACCCCGGGTGATACGGTTAGAGTCGATGTGAAGATAAGAGAAGGCGGAAAATTTCGTATTCAAGCGTTTGAAGGTGTAGTGATTGCACTCCGAGGAAAGGGTTTGAATGCAACATTTACCGTGCGCAAGGTTTCTTCCGGTTGTGGAGTTGAGAGAATTTTCCCACTTTATTCGCCAATGATAGATAGCATCAAGCGTATTAAAAAGGGGAGAGTGCGCAGAGCCAAAGTGTACTACTTGAGGGGACGCAGGGGCAAAGCTGCGCGGATAAAGGAAATAAGATAGCAAAGCAGATCGGATGAAAAGGGGGAGTGTAGAGTCTAGCAATCTAGTTGTCTGTGTTTTGATATGTGGTTGCTTGAAATCCCTTTAATCGGCCCGGTCAAATGTTGAACAAGTTATTTTTTGTTATTTATATTCTCTATTGTTTAGAGGTCGGAATCTTTCTTATAGTATTTCCTTGGATGCAGTTGTGGGAGGAGAATTTTCTTCTTGGGTACTATCCTTTTTTGAAAGTTGTGTTTCTCAATGATTTTTTTCGTGGAGCTGTTTCCGGCTTGGGTGTAACCAATCTGATCCTAGGAGCTTGGGAAATTGCTCACTTTCAACGATATTTTAAAAAAACATAATCCTCATAATCCTTTTTTATACGGTATTTCCCAACGTAGTTTCTTTCCTTCATTAGAACCTTTGCAATATTTGGAATTACTTTTTGAGACGTCAGCTAATGTTATACAGTGGCGCGAAAAAGATATTTCCTCTGAGCAGAATCGTGTCTATATCCGACGTGGAGCTGAGTTATCTGAGAAAAGTGGCAAACTTTTCCTGGTTAACTCGTTAATGAAAATAGGTATTCAGGAGGGGATCGGTGGAGTACATCTTACTTCCGGCCAGGATATGAAATGGGCTACAGAGATCCGGTTGGCAGCAGATTTGGATGAGTTTGTTATTGGCAAGTCGGTACATTCTTTAGCAGAGGCAGTTCAGGCTGAAAGAGAAGGGGCTGATTATGTTTTGCTAGGTCCAATTTTTGCACCTCTTTCTAAGCCAACCACAATGTTTCCATTAGGAGGGGGCATCCTTTTGGAGATCAGCCAGATACTTAATATTCCAGTTGTAGTGGTTGGGGGAATAGATCATTCCAATTTTCAGGAAGTATCAAAAAAAGGTATTGCTGGCGTAGCTGGAATTACTTGGGTGCACAATGAAATTGGAGAGTTTTTAGAAAAGAAGTAGATGAAAGTATGTTGTAACTATTATTTAGAAAACAGGAAAGCTATAGTTGATCTGGCTGTAGGATGCTTATTTTATTGCTCTAGTAGTTTGAGTCCGTATTGAGCTCCCTTTTGAACAATGGTAGTAGTTTCCTGTGCTTGAGTAATTTTTTTGTGTAGGTCTGCGTCTTGAAGTTCAATTGCTAGTTTTTTGATTGATTCCAATTGAGAAGGGAAATGTTCTATTTTTTCATTAATTTCTTTTAAGGAATTCCAAAGTTCATCTGGAGAAGCCGATTTGTTAATGGCCTTTTCATCGATGTTAATCATCATAGATTTCAGAGAACTTAAATAAGCGTGCAGCATATCTCTGTAAGTATGTAATTCTAAATAGTTTGCATGGTCTTTATCCCATTTTATTTTTAAATGTCTTCTTTGAATTTCATTTAGCCGACTGTCAGCGATTTCGAGGAAAATTGTTACACGTTTTTCCAGTGTTTGATTTTCTTGAATACCACGATACTCTGCCTGTGTGAAACGGTCATCTGAAACCCATTCTCTTCCACGAGATTGAATATTTAGTTTTATAACTGGTTGGATTACCTTGTAGGTGAAATTGGGATAGAGATTCGGCCCTGGAGAGTTCAATTCTTGTTTTCCCAGGAAATCTCCCAATATTTGTTTGAGTAATATTTTTCTAAGGTTTTCTAAGTTTTGGGTGGTCAAATCAAATTGTTTGCGATTCTTAATATTAGGCAAAGATTTTAAGTCTTGGATATTATTGACTAATTTACGAAGGCTGATTTCCAATCGTTTAAGCTCTTTTTTTCTTAAGTTTTTTTGTTCGATTTGGTTGTTGGACTCTTTTTCAACGTGTCGCGGAAGAAATCTTAGTTGATAGAGTACATCGTTGATTTCTTTTTCTTTATTCCGTTTCACAAAAATTCGTAGACGATGTCCACGGGTTTCAAAAGCTTTTCTGAAAAAATTAATTTGGTTCTTATAGTTAGAAAGTTTTTGATATTGTTCGAATTCCTGATTGGTTAGGAGCTTTTTTAAAGTGGGAAGGGGCTGCTGACTTAATATTAGCGTGGGAGATGTTACTATCAGAAGTATTGAAATAGATAGGAACTTCATCGTTGTTACATTTTTTCAGGTATTTCAATTCCTAACAGATTAAGGACCTTTATTAGTCCAAGGCGGGCTGTATTAGCCACAGTTAAATAAAAGCATTTTGAAGTGGGATCCTTTTCGGACAAGATATGATGTTTGTGGTAGAAGAGATTAAACTGTTGAGCTAACGTGAATGCATGCTTGGCCAGTGAAGACATTTCTAGCGTGCGAGTTGCCTGCCCAATTATTTCATCTAAACGACTGGTTTGGAGTAGTAAATTCCAGATTTCATCATCTTTGATCAGATTATGGACTGATTCAGGTGAATGCCATAGCTTCTGAAGTTCCGTTTCCCAAACTGAGCTGTTCCATTCAGGATCATCGTCTAGCTTTCGAAAAATGTTATTAGCGCGAACCACGGTATACTGTAAATATGGTCCTGTTTCTCCTTCAAAACTGAGTGCCTCGGCAAAGTCAAAAGCAATAACGGCATTGCGTGTATATTTGAGAAGGAAATAGCGAAGTGCACCTATAGCAATCTGTGTGGCAATGATTTCCCTTTTTTTGGGATTTAGGTCGTTTTGTCTACGGTGAACTTCCTCCAAGGATTTTTCAATTAGTTTGTCAATGAGATCATCTGCCTTCACTCCCAATCCTTTTCGGCCTGAAACTTCAATATATGGTTTGTTGGTATCTTGATCTGATAGCTTAATCCCAAGTTCTTGGCAGCAGGAAGGAGATAGGGCAACCATTTCATAAGCAAAGTGTGTTGAACGGTTAGCCTGCTCGGTAAAACCTAATCTGTTTAGACCTTTTACCACCACCCTTTGCAGATAGGATTGGCGCACATCTATGACGTTATAAACAAATGCTCCTTGGCCAAAACTAGGTTCTTTCTTTACTGATGGGTCTGTCGTAGTGGTCCATATTGTGTTGCTGTCTGGTTCAGTTTCTGATTGGGGAATGACTTGATCATCTTGATATTGACAAAAAGGACGATAATTGAAACTTTTTTTCAGAAGGCCGAATTTCCACAGTTGGTAGGCGATATCCTTTCCTACGTAAGTCACAGTTTTATTACTTCGCACAATAATTTTTTCTTCCTCAACTTCACCATTGTCCTGTTTGAGCTGCATGACCCAACAGCCTTTGTTAGGACCACTTTTCTGGTACTCAATAGCTTTATTTTTTTTGAGTAATTGAAAAGTTTCTTCCCACATTTTCAGATGCAGAATTTCACTTTCTCGGGGAAGAACTTGGTAGCGCACATTCATTCTTAGCATTGTTTTTAAATGGGCCAAAACAATACGTTTTGAAATGTGAGAAGCTAACTTTGATGTGGGTTCTTCGTTGTTCTCGATTGCCTGCAGAGTTTGGTTCCGATACCGAAGATGAGTTTTATCTTTTTGGTACCAGTCGGAAACTTCGGCATAAAGATCCCAACAGTAATAGTCAAATGGCTCGTCGATGGTCTGAATTTGCTGCAGAGAAAGTTGACGTAGATGTTCAAAACCGACTACGACGTCAGCTACCTGTACACCTGTATTGTCTATATAGTTTTGTACCTCTACCTGACAGCCTTGAGTTCTGAGTAATCGTACCAGGGTGTCGCCAAGTGCGGCATTTCTTAGATGACCGATATGAGCTGATTTGTTGGGATTAATGTTGGTGTGTTCTACAATAATTTTTTCTCCAGAGGGTTTTGGGATCGGGGTATGTAGGTAACGGTACAGTTCTTCAAAGAACTCAGTTCTCTTAAAAAAAACATTAACATACCCACTGCCGGCGGCTACAAAACGCTCCACGTGCGGGGAGGTGTCTATATTTGTGACAACTTCGTCGGCTATTTTGCGGGGAGCTTGACGGAGAGTTTTTGCTAATTCAAAGGGGAAAGGGAAGGCCAAATCTCCATATTCGATTCGGGGAGGAGTTTCTACAGAGAGAGACTCCATTTCTAATCCAAAGTGTTGTCTGATGAATTTTTTAAGATGGTTTTCGATGGTCTGTGTTCGATTTAGAAACATAAATTCCTTATCCAATGATAACTTGGATTGTCTATAACATTAGGTATCTATTCAAGTCATTTAAGTGTGAACCTCAAATTTTGACTGGTTAGAGTGACAATATTGGGTGAAATAGTAGATCTGCTAATCGAATTTTTGGGCTAGTTAGTTCGGTAGCCGCAAGTTTAAATCTGCAGTATAGTGATAGGTCATGAACAAGCGTGAAATAGGAGAAATACTACTTCGGATCGTGAGGAAAAGATAATGCAGGGCAACAACAAGGTAATAGATCCTTCAGAGAGATCCCTTTACTTTGATGCTTTTAATGGTGTCAGTGGCGATATGGTTTTGGGTGCTCTTATTGATCTTGGATTACCTATAGAGCATTTAACTGAAGAACTCGCTAGTCTTGATCTAGAAGGATATCGCTTAGTTGCAAACGAGGTGGAGCGTCAAGGTATTCGAGGGATTAATTTTCAGGTTCAGACTTCTTCTGATCACTCACATAGGGGTTTTAGTAAAATTCAGAACTTAATTCAGAAGAGCCGAATGAATTCCCAGGTCAAAGAGAGAGCGATTGCAATTTTTCGTAGATTGGGACAAGCAGAGGCGAAAGTCCATGGAGTATCGTTGGAAGAAGTTCATTTTCATGAAGTTGGGGCTGTTGATTCGATAGTAGACATTGTAGGGGCTTGTATCGGATTTGAGTATTTTGGAGTTGAACGTTTCTATAGTAGTCCCTTGGTGCTAGGAGGAGGTACTGTCACTTTTTCTCATGGTACCTGGCCAGTTCCAACTCCTGCTACTGTTGACTTGGTTGATGGATTTCCTGTTCTTTTAGGAACTGTGCAGGGCGAATTAACTACGCCAACAGGTGCCGCAATCGTAACCACTCTAGCCGAACAGACTGAAATGTCCACATGTATTTTTGAACGGTCAGGTTTCGGTGCAGGAGACGGTGAATTCGAGGGTATTCCTAACATGCTAAGATTGCTCTTGGCAAAGAGTTTGGAACCTGATGAATCGGGCTCAGATACATCAATACATAGGTCTGGTTGGGAAGAAGAGGAAGTATGTGTATTAGAGGCTAATATTGATGATATGGATGCACAGATTTTTGGGCATTTTATGGAGTTAGCTATCAGTGAGGGAGCTTTAGATGTTTATTACACTCCTTTACACATGAAAAAAAATAGGCCTGGATTAATGGTTTCTTTAATTTGTCATAGCAAAGATCATAAGAGACTGGCAGAGTTGGTTTTTCGTGAGACAACAACATTGGGAATTCGTTGGAGTCCTTGGAAAAGGTGGATTCTCGATCGTGAAATCCGACAGATTGAAACCGAATATGGATCAGTGGGAATAAAAATTGGACGGTTTGAAGGAAGGGCAATCAGTATTGTGCCTGAGTATGAAGATTTAAAGAAAATTGCGGAGGCACAAGAGATACCTCTGAAGGAATTACGACAAAAAGTTTTAGAAAAAATGAGTGATAAAGATTATGAGTAGCACTTTTTATCTAACCACTCCTCTTTACTATGTTAATGGAGTTCCTCATGTAGGGCACACGTATACCTCTGTAATTGCTGATGCGATTGCTCGTTATAAGAGGCTTTGTGGACTAGACGTTGTATCTCTGACTGGAACGGATGAGCATGGTCTGAAAATTGAGAGAGCTGCTCAGGAGCAGGGAATGGAGCCCCAACAGCTTGCGGATACCTACGCGGATTCCTTTAAGCAGGCTTGGGAAAAACTAGGACTGACCTTTGATGAGTCTATAAGAACAACTCAGCAAAAACACCACAAGGCAGTCGCTGATATGTTCACCACTATAAACAATAACAAGTTTATTTACTTGGGAGAGTACAGCGGTCTTTATTGTGTTAGTTGTGAAGCTTACGTGCCAGAAGGTGAAGAAAACTGTCCCGATTGTGGACGCCCTACAGAGTCTATGGCAGAGGAGAGTTATTTTTTTAAACTTTCTGAATTCCAGGACAAACTATTAAATTTTTATGCCGAAAATCCTAATTTTATTATTCCTAAATCTCGTATGAATGAAATTGTCAGTTTTGTAAAGGGAGGTCTTAGAGATCTTAGTATTAGTCGGACTTCCTTTCGTTGGGGTATTTCAGTGCCCAATGATAGTAAGCATATTTTTTATGTTTGGTTTGATGCGTTAACAGGTTATTTTTCAGGTATAGATTTTGGCCAGAATGCAAAAAATTTCGAACAGTGTTGGCCAGCAGATGTCCAACTTATAGGTAAGGATATTTTGAGGTTTCATGCTGTTTACTGGCCGGCTTTTCTAATGGCTGCGAATCTAGAGCCTCCTCGTCATCTTTTAGTTCATGGGTGGTGGACTGTTGATGGAGAGAAAATGTCAAAGTCACGTGGAAATACCGTTACTGTTGATGAGTTGCTGGATTTGGCTCAACCTGATTACATTAAGTATTTCTTACTTAGAGAGATTTCAATAGGTGCTGATGGAAATTTTTCTTATGAGCTCCTGATGACTCGTGTTAATAGTGATTTGGCTAACGATCTGGGGAACTTGTGTAACCGAATACTCAAGATGATCGATAGTTATTTTGAGGGACAAATTCCTGAGGTGTTAGAAACGAAAAGTAGAGATGAGGAGCTGAAACAATTTACTGTGGAGACAATAGACCTATATCGGACTAATTTTGACAACTTGGCAATTAACAAGGCCATTGATAATGTTTGGGAGCTCATATCTACAGTTAACAAGTATTTGGTTGTTAATGAACCTTGGAAATTAGCAGAGGAAGTTTCACAGAAGGATCGGTTGAGTACAGTTCTTTATTATTCAGCAGAGTGTCTTCGAGTAATTGCTGTAATGTTGGCTCCAGTGATTCCAGATGGCTGTTCCTCTATTTTGAAACAACTTGGGGTGGAAAAGTCTCTAGATGATTTGCGAACCAAAGATTTAGTGTGGGGTGGGACAAAGTCTACCTCTAAACTTGGGAAAATTGAAGCCGTCTATCCTCGCCTTGATCCTAAAGAATTTTTTGGTCGTGTTGAGAAGAGTAAGCAACGCAGGCAGTCGGTTGTGCAAGAAAAAACGACCAACGAATTATCTTCCGAAGAGGGTAAAATTGGGATCGAGGACTTTTCTAAAGTTGAGATGTTAGTTGGAAAAGTTATCACAGCTGAAAAGATAAAAAAATCCAATAAATTACTAAAAGTTCAGGTTGATATTGGTGTTGAAGTTCGTCAAGTCGTTGCTGGTATAGGTAAAGAATATACTCCTGAAGATCTTATTGGGCGCTTAGTTGTTGTGGTAACCAATTTAAAACCTACCAAACTAATGGGTGTGGAGTCTGATGGAATGATTGTAGCGGCCAACGATGGAGACAAGCCGGTGCTAGTAAATTTTACTGAGCCGATCAAAATTGGTTCGCGACTAAAATGATTTTCCAATTGTCTGATAGCTAGATATCTTGACTAGCAATGTTTATTGATTCACACGCACACCTAGATTCTCCAGAATTCCGAGAAGATGTAGAGAATGTTCTAACAAGAGCCCGTGAAGCTGGTGTTAGCTCTATTATGACTATCGGTTGTGCGCAGAAGACAATAGAAAGCCTCACGGGTTTTATGGAAATTTTGGACAACTATGAAAATATATATGGTGCTATTGGAGTACATCCCCATGATGCTAGTTCCTATAGTGAGGTGTTGGAAACACAAATAAATGACTTAATGAGTCATCCTAAAATGCTTGGTTGGGGAGAGATAGGTCTTGATTTTCACTACAACAATTCATCTCAAGAACAGCAAATTGAGGCTTTCAGGAAACAGCTTCGATCTGCACATAGTGTATCCAAACCTGTGGTTATCCATTGTCGAAATGCCGAACAATTGACCTGTCAAATTTTGGAAGAAGAATTTTCTAATGGTCCAGGGGGAATAATCCACTGTTTTACTGGGGACCTTGATATGGCAGAATGCTGTATGGAATTGGGTTTTTATATTTCTTTTGGGGGTATTTTGACCTTTCCAAAGGCAGTCGAACTTCGGGAGAGCGTACTGAAAATTCCTATAAAGAAATTACTTATAGAGACTGATGCTCCCTATCTTGCTCCAGTTCCCTTTAGAGGAAAGCGTAATGAGCCTGCCTATTTGCCTAAGGTTGCAGATACATTAGCCCAGATTCTAGGATTGACTTCTGAGGAGGTAGCTATTATCACCAGAAATAATTTTACAAACCTATTTGGTCTATAGAACTTAGTTTGTGGCTAATACACTGTTTTGATAGCTAGCTTGCATAAGTATTTCGTTTGTAGATTCTCTGGTAGTTGTTGGTTGTCAGCTATGATTCGAATTGATATATAAAGGACATGAAATCAGTGTATGGGGCTCCTTCAGTTCTTGATGACATTTTTAATTTAGTAGAGTCTGATCTTCAAAAAGTCGAGTTATCGTTGAAGGCCAATGCAGGATCATCTATTCCTCTCATCGATGATATTAATCGATATCTCCACGATAGTGGGGGAAAAAGATTTCGTCCTCTTCTTTTGCTTCTTTGTTCAAAAATGTGCGGAGCCAAAGAGGATTCGGCTATTCGTTTAAGTGTAATTATCGAATTAATTCATGTAGCAACGTTAGTTCATGATGACATTCTTGACGATGCTGGAGTTAGGCGTGGTCGTGCATCTGTTAACGCCAAATGGGGTAATCAAATCACGGTGTTGATGGGTGATTGGTTGTACATGACCTCGTTTGCTTTGTCCTTAGAATTACGTGATTTTAGAATTCTTGATTTGTTAATTGATATTACTAGAGGGATGATTGAGGGAGAGTTATTACAACTTCGACAACAGGGTATTGCTAATCTTTCTGTCGAGGAGCAGTTAGATATTTGTTATCGAAAGACTGCCCACCTTTTTTCTGGATGTGGACGTTTGGGAGCTATTTTAGGAAATGTTGATTCAAATCAAGAGAAGAAGTTGGGGGCTTATGGTAATGCCGTAGGAATGGCTTTCCAATTAATTGATGATCTATTAGATTATAGTTCTGATGAGGGTACATTAGGCAAACCGGTTCTCAAAGATCTAGAAGAAGGTAAGACAACACTGCCCATCATATATCTACTGCAACGAGCCGATAGGACGGAGCAGAAGTTTGTCCGAGATGTCATTGCGAATCAAGATTTTACCCTTGAAAACAAGAAGGAAATCATCAGGCTAATTCATTCCCACAAAACCTTGGAGGAAGTTGTTAAGTTAGCTACTAAGTATGCTCTGGATGCTAAACAGGCTTTGCTAGATTTCCCAGAATCTGCTTATCGCGAAGCACTGCTTAGATTTCCTGAATTTGTGATTAATAGAGAAAAATAATGGATGAACTTACTGAGTAATTTAGCGACGAGGAGTTGATGTGGATGGTGGCGGAATATCTTCAACGCTCCAGGGTGATTCCGGTTGTTTTTCCTTTCTTTTTTCCAGTTTTTCCCGTGTTGCTTTTCTCCCGCTAGAGGTAAGGTCTAGATTGAAATCTTCGGCTGGCAAATTTTGACTGCTTTCTTTTATGAAATCGATCCAGATTGGTAGGGCTAGCGTGGATCCATAAACTTTTTCTCCAAGAGATTTTTTTTCGTCGTATCCAGCCCAAACTCCAGCTGTTAGTTGGGGAGTGAATCCTACAAACCAGCTATCAGTAGAGTCGTTGGTTGTTACTGTTTTTACAGCTACTGGCCTATTTAAAGACCGGGCTCTTCGAGCGGTTCCTCTATCAACAACTCCTTTGAGTAAATGGACCATTTTTTCAGCAGTTTCTGGAGAAGTTGCCTGCTGAAATTGATTTTGATGTTCTTCTAAGGTAACGCCATTGTAGTTTTCTACTCGCTTTATAAAAAAGGGCTCTAGTCGCATTCCTCGATTGGGGAAAACAGTGAATGCTGAAGTGATTTCCTGAAGGGTTAGTTCTCCTGCTCCCAACGCTACAGGCAAATAAGGAGGAAAGTTTCGATTAACTCCAAAGCGATGAGCTACTTCAATGACGGTTTTGATTCCTAAATCATTTGCCAATCGAATGGTTGGAACATTACGCGATTCAGCCAAAGCATTTCGAATAGGAATAAGACCTTTAAACTTCTGATCTGAATTTTCTGGAGCATATACGCGTCCCAGAGTGTCGCGAAAGCTGACTGGAGCATCCAGAATCTTATCTGAGGGTAAATAGCCGCTTTCTATAGCGGCAACATAAGTAAATGGTTTAAAAATAGATCCTGGTTGACGCAGTGCTTGGGTAGTACGGTTGAACTTACTGTATTGGAAATCAAATCCTCCTACCATTGCCTTAATAGCTCCTGATTTATTGTCCAGTGCCAGTAAGGCTCCTTGAACTTCTGGAATTCTATCTAGGCGCACATCAATGGTTTTATTAGAGCGGTCAATTTCGTTTATTAAGAAGGTTGCGACATCTCCCTTTTTCAGAACATGATCGAGTTTTTTTTGTTTGGTCCACTCTATGTCTTCAGGCCGAATAACAGTTGTATAACTACCAATCTTAATTTTGGCCTGTTTGAGATTAGATTCCATAACTAGGCCATGAACCAGTTGCCCTTTGTAGAAAATTTGACGCCAGTCAGGATGTGAATAAGTATCCAAATTCTTAATTTTTTCTAATCTATCTTCTGTTGAAGGGTCCCAAGGAGCATTTTTTTTGTCGAATCGCATCAGACCTTCTCTTAAAGCACGGCGAGCGGCTACCTGCATGTCATAGTCTAGAGTTGTATATATTTTTAGGCCTCCCTCCCAAATTTGTTCTTTGGAATAATGCCTTGAGAGGTATTGTCGGACCCACTCGACAAAGTATGGTGAGGGACTTTGCACATAGTTTTTTCCAGGAGCAACAAGGTCAGCATCGAGGGTTTCGTGAAAGCTAACTAAATCAATATATCCTTCATCATACATTCGTTTGAGAACAACATTTCTTCTCTGAAGCGCTCGTTTAGGATAGTTGAAAGGAGAGTGGCGCTCAGGGACTTGGATGATGCCTGCTAGTAAAGCCGATTCTGCCAACGTTAGTTGTTCAAGTGATTTGTTGAAGTAGAAATCTGATGCTGAAGCAATTCCGTAGGTTCCATGTCCCATATAGATTTGATTACAGTAAAAGGTGAAGATCTGTTCTTTTGAATAATTTTTTTCAATCTCTAACGCAAATAGCATGTCTTTGATTTTTCGCTCAATTGTTTTTTCGGTGCTAGTAAAAAGTAGCTTGCTTAGTTGCATTGTTAGAGTGGAAGCTCCCTTTCTTTCGCCCAAAAAAATGTCTCGTATTGCGGTTACAAAGAGACGCCTAAAGTCAATGCCAGAGTGTTCAAAGAAGCTTGCATCCTCAGTCGACAAAATAGCGCCCATAAGGTTTTCAGGTATTTGATCGTAAGACACTAAAACTCTTTTTTCTAATGCAAATTGGCCCAGAACACGTCCATCTGCAGAATAAACATAGGAGACAATATTTGGCCGGACTTCTTGTAATTGCTCAACCTGAGGTAGATCAATTGCATATCCAAACAGGAGACCTCCCAACACCCCAATTAACGCTACTAATAGAACCGAGATGCTGTAAGAAGTCCAAAAGAGACGTTTTCTCTTGGGTGCCAAGAGTTGAAAGAACAGCATCCTCACATTTTACACTAAGAGGATGAACGAGAGAGTTCACTTCTCATTTTACCTGTTTAAACTGCGGGTATAAATGGCAGTCTGGTAGTGAATAATTGGATTTGGAAGTACTTTTAATACTAGTTATGAAGAGTTTTTAACTTGGTGATTTCATAATTTTTAATTCCACGTGGAGTGTGTATCGTAACTTCATCTCCCTCTTTGTGTCCCATTAAGGATTTTCCAATCGGCGACACGGTGGAAATCATTCCTTTAGAAACATCAGACTCCTCACTACTGACTAAATGATAAGTGATCTCCTTGTTTTCATCCAGATCTTGAAGAGTGACGATAGATCCGTAAGAAACTTTATCAGTAGGAATTTTCCTAAGATCGACCATGGACAGCTTAGCCAAGCGCTCACGAAGCATTGCTATACGAGCTTGAACAAAAGATTGTCGTTCTTTAGCAGTCTGATATTCGGAATTTTCTCTCAGATCTCCTAGTTCTATAGCCTTACGTAGAGCTTCTGGTAATTCTTCTCTTAGTTCACGCTCCAAAGTCTTGATTTTATTTTCTAATTTTTTTATGGCTTCTTTCAAAAACTCACCGCCTTCCATGCTAACTGTAAAAGTGTATTGGGTAAAATCCCCAGATAGAGAGTGCCTGCCACCATAACTGTAATAACAAATCTGACAGGGACGGGAATATCTATGGGGATTTCAAGATTTTTAGTGGTTTTCATATACATGAGGACTATGATTCTTAGGTAATAATAGAGACCGATGGCCGAGGCGATCAATGCAATAACCACCAATCCATATAGTTGGCTTTCGATAGCTGCCGAGAAGAGAAATAGCTTTCCTACAAAGCCACCTGTTATTGGAATTCCTGCCAGAGAAATCAGAAAGATTGAGAGGGTTGCACTTAAGAAAGGTTGCCGATGGCTAAGACCTGTGTAGTCCTGGATGTCAACATTGGATTCATTTTGACGTCCTAAAACCTGTATGATTGCTAAAGTGCCCAGAGTCATTAGAGCATAGGCAACTAAGTAAAAAAGAAGGCTTTGAATTCCTAGTTGACTATGGGAAATTAGGCCGACTAGTAGGTATCCAGCGTGAGCAATAGAAGAGTATGCTAGCATGCGCTTAATATTTGTTTGAGTTAGAGCTGCAATATTTCCAATCATCATAGTTAACACGGCTGAAATCCACAAAATAGATTGCCAGTATAGGCTAAGATCTGGGGCCAATTGGTACAGAATACGTGCAAATGCTACGAAAGCAGCTACTTTTGATCCTACTGCAAGATGTGCAGTAATAGGAATTGGAGCTCCTTCGTATACATCGGGAGTCCAGACCTGGAATGGAGCTAGTGCTGCCTTAAATCCAAAACCTACAATGAGAAGTCCTAGCCCCAGCAGCAGAGGTAGAGGAACAGTTTGAAAGTTGCTAATGACTTCAGCAATTTTTAAGTATTTTGTAGATCCAGTAATTCCATAAATGAAAGCAATACCGTAAAGCAGGAATGCTGTTGAGAATGCCCCTAGAATGAAATATTTAATTGCTGATTCATTAGATTTTCTTTTCTGTTCGTTATAGCCCGCTAACACATAAGTTGAAATGGAAAGGAGTTCCAGGCCTAAGAATGTCATAATTAGATCTGAACTACTTACCATCAGAGACATTCCAATAGTGCTAAAGATAAGGAGGGAAAAAAATTCGCCTGGAGGCAACTGTGCTTTTCTTAAATAGGGAATGGAGACACAGATAATTGTTGCACTGGAAAGCAGAAAAAGGGCTTTGCAAAAGGTTCCGAAATTGTCTTGAAAGATCATCTGGGAAAAAGCTTCACCATTTTGGTTCCAGTTATTGGTAACCGAGAAGAGAGCCAGGCTAATTCCTAGTAGAGCTACATATCCCAACAGCTTTTCCTTGTTTTTAAAGGGGTAAACTGTTGAGATCACAATTGCGATACCCGTTAAGGATAGAATTATTTCAGCAGATAAGACTAAATAGTTAATTTCCAATGAGTTCCACGCGATAACTTTCAGATTCTCGAGATTGTTCGATTCGATCCACTACCAGTTGTAGTGAGGAGTCCATCTTTCTTAGAAATGGACCGGGATAGATTCCCATCCACAGAATCATAATAACGATAGGGACAAGAATAATTATTTCTCTTGTACTGATATCAGATAAAAGGCGATTTTGCTCGTGGTGTACCTTTCCCATAAAAACTCGTTGGTACATCCATAGCATATAAATAGCCGACAAAATAATGCCTAAAGCAGCAAACGCTGCGTGTCCGGGATTTTCTAAAAATGTGCCCTGAAGGATGAGAAATTCGCCTACAAATCCATTCAGACCAGGCAATCCAATGCTACTTAAGGCAAAAAACATGAACAGGGCTGCGTAACGAGGTATTACCTGTGCTAGGCCACCAAAGTCTTCAATCAGGTGTGTGTGGCGGCGATCATAAATCATCCCGATCATGAGGAACAGTGCACATGTTGAAAGGCCATGATTGAGCATTTGGTAGGTAGCGCCTTCTATTGAAATTAGATTAAAGGAGAAAATTCCCAGAACTACAAATCCCAAGTGGCTAATTGAAGAGTAAGCTACCAGTTTTTTCATATCTGGCTGCACCATAGCTATTAGTGAGCCATAGATAATTCCTATGATTGCTAGGATTGAAATAATTGGAGCCAATGTGAGAGAGGCTTTGGGAAATAAGGGTATGCAGAACCTGAGAAGGCCATAAGTTCCCATTTTTAAAAGAACTCCCGCTAAAATTACTGAGCCCGCAGTTGGAGCTTCAACATGAGCATCGGGCAGCCAGGTGTGAAGAGGGAAAAGGGGGATTTTGACGGCAAAGGCTAGGAAAAAAGCAAGGAAGAGGAGAATTTCCACCGATGGGGACAGTATTATTTCTCCGTTGACCAGTTTGTTGGTAATTTCTATTAAGTTGAAGCTTTTTGACGGATTGAGAAAGTAGAGTGGAATAATGGCAGCGAGCATTAAAAGTGAACTAGCCATGGTGTAAATAAAAAACTTTACTGTAGCGTATATTCGTTGCTTGCCTCCCCAAATACCAATCAAAAAATACATAGGGATAAGGGTGACTTCCCAAAAAACATAGAAAAGAATCAGGTCGAGGGAGATAAAAACTCCAATAATTCCCATTTCTAAAAGAAGTAAAAGAGACATGTAAGAGCTAATATTTGTCTTTATGTGCCAACTAGCCAAAATGGAGATAGGAAACAGAAAAGTCGTGAGAAGTACTAGAAATAGACTGAGTCCGTCAATACCAATGTGATAGTGCACACTAACTGGACCAACCTCAAACCATATTTTGTCTTCAATAAACTGCATTTGACTTATTTGAGAGTCAAATTGAAAAAGTAAAGTGAGGGAAAGGATAAAAGTAATTAGGGACACTACTAAGGATAAGTTTCTTATAAGATTAGATTTTTTGTGAGGTAGTAGAAGAATGCCCAAGGCTCCGATAGCAGGAATTATTAGTAGAAGATTAAGCATCGTTTTAGTTCTAAATTATGAATTAAACATCCAGTAATAGTACAAAGAGATTAAAATTGTTCCGGTTAAGATCCAAGCAGCATAGGTGCGGATATAACCACTTTGTATCCGCTTTATTTTATGGCTCCACACTTGCAAGGTTGATGCTGTCCCATTGACCATGCCATCGATAACTTTGTTTTCAACATTCTGCCACAGTACGATTTGAGTTCCTTTCTTAATCGGTTGCACAAGTATTAAATCGTAGAGTTCATCTATGAAAAATTTTCCGTGAACAATTTTGTAGAGGGAAGAGAATCTACTAACGAGCACGTGAGTGATTTGGATATCCTTCATGTAAAGTTCGTAAGCAATTGCAATGCCTATGAGTGTCCCAAGAATGGCAATTATAGTTAGGGAAAGTTCTTGGAAGAGATGTTCTTGTCTAACAGCAGAAGTGATTTGTGGAAAATATTGATATCTGAGAGAAGGAGCCAGAAATTCTGCCAATCGATGGGTTCCTAAATATCCTGGCAGACCAATGTATCCAGCTACTAAAGAGAAAAATGCCAAAACAATTAGAGGTAACTTAATAAAGCTGGAGGTTTTTTTGAAATGTGAAGGGTTAGTATTGTGAGGATTCCATTTTTCTTGGCCATGGAAGGTTAAAAACATCAAGCGAAACATGTAACAAGCAGTCAAGCTAGCTACTAGAATTCCAATTGACCAGAGCAAGGTTCCCCCGTATAAGCCGCTATTAAAGACTTTCCAAAGAATTTCATCCTTTGAGAAAAAACCAGAGAAAAATGGTATGCCAGAAATTGCTAGAGTGGCAATCCACATGGTGTAGAAAGTTATTTTAAGGCGTTTCCTTAGTCCTCCCATTTTAAACAAATTCTGTTCATGATGAAGGGCTAGGATTACACTTCCAGCGCCGAGAAAGAGAAGAGCTTTAAAGAAGGCATGGGTAAGCAAATGGAAGATGCCTGCACTAAAAGCTCCTACGCCTACGGCCAAGAACATATACCCTAATTGGCTGATTGTAGAGTAAGCAAGAACCTTTTTAATATCTTCCTGGACTAGGGCCATCATAGCTGCTAAGAGTGCTGTGAAGGTTCCTACCAGAGCGATAATAGCAAGTGTATCTGGAGCTCGACTATACAGTGCCACTGAACGGACTATTACGTAAATTCCAGCAGTAACCATAGTAGCCGCATGAATTAAAGCACTTACTGGTGTAGGGCCCTCCATAGCGTTGGGTAACCAGATATATAGTGGAAATTGGGCGCTTTTACCAGTGGTGCCAATAAAAAGAAGCAAAGTGATTGTGCCTAAAATCCCGAAGCCCTCTATAGGTTGTGGAAACCTATGGGAGACCGTTTCAAACACCTTAAGATAATTTACACTGCCAAAGGCAGTAAATATCAGAAATATGCCTAAAATAAAGCCAACATCTCCGATTCGATTAACAACAAAGGCTTTTTTAGCAGCATCTCCAGCACTTTTCTTATCTAGATAATGTCCAATTAGGAGATAAGAGCAGAGACCCACCCCTTCCCATCCTACGAACATTAGAAGATAGTTATCCGCTAGTATCAAAAGACTCATCATGAAAATGAATAGGTTGAGGTAAGCGAAATAGCGATGATATCCATTATCACCGATCATGTACTCGACGGAGTAGAGGTGAATTAGAAGACCAATTCCGGTAACGATCAGGATCATTACCATTGATAATGGATCAAGGAGAAAAGAAAATTCAGCAACAAAGTTTCCTGACTGAATCCAAGTAAAAAGGTGCTGCTTAATTATTCGCTCATCAACAGGAAGGTGCAAAAATTCCCAGAAGGTGTTTAGGGCGACTAGAAAACTCAGACCAGAGGCTGAACAAGACAACCAAGCAGATATTTTTGGTGAAAAGCGGTTTCCGAATATTACATTCAGTAAAGCTCCAACAAGTGGAAATAAAATCAGGATCCAAAAATATTGCAATATTCTCCTACCATTTCATGCTATTGGCCTGATCAGCATCCAGGGTATTATTTCTTCTAGAGAGAACCACAATCAGGGCTAAGCCAACTGCTGCTTCGGCTGCCGTTACCGTCATAACAAAGAAAACAATAATTTGTCCGTCAACTTGGCCCCAAACTTTAGATAGAGTAATGAAAGTTAAGTTGACTGCGTTAAGCATTAGTTCAATACACATGAACATTGTGATGATATTGCGCCGAAGAATAACTCCTGCGCTTCCAATTACGAACAGTAGAGCAGATAGTACAAGATAATATTCAATAGGAACCATACTAATACCTTAGTGTTTAGGCCTCTTGGTTAAAACTACTGCTCCGATAATTGCTACCAGAATGAGAATGGAAGTCACTTCAAAGGGAAGAAGGTAGTCTCGAAACAAGGAGTTACCTATAGATCTGACATCGTCTGCCATTATTGAATTCCAGTTGGTTGCTGTAATCGAAGGCAGAGGAAAATTTTTCATCAGAAGTAAGGTCATCAGTATTCCTAGAGGAACGATTAGAACAGAAAACTTTATTAAGCGATTAGAAGAGAAGTTTTCCGTTTTTGGATCTAGCAACATGATTACGAATAAGAACAGGACCATAATAGCGCCGGCGTAAATGATGATCTGGAGAAAGGCCATGAACTGGGCTCCTAATTGTAGTAGAAGTCCTGCAGTGGCAATAAAACAGACAATTAGAGCTAGAGCACTATAGACAGCTCTTGGCGCGAGAACTACTAGGAAAGCTCCCACTAAGGCGATTACTGCAAGTCCGAAGAAAATTAAGTGTGGCACACCAAATCCTTGTACTTCAAAAATTTCTCCGGTCTAGCCGGCAAGAGCATCTTATTGAAGGTTTTACGATGCTGTCAAGAAGCGGTTCAGTAAGTAAAATTGCTAATGTTCGTTAAGGAAGATATTGGATTGGTAATGCTTTTGATAAAGATTCATATTCTGCGACTAGAAAGCGGTGTAAGCTTATGTAGGTATCGGAAATTTTGATTTGAATGAATCAGGGGCTAATTATTCTCCTTCATGTCTCTTTTTTGAGGAGAATAAAACAGCCATGGGTTTAAATTCTAATGGGAAGTAAACTTATTTCCACATGTTATCTGTGTAGTCTCTTAGTTGCAGGTGGTCGAGGTCCACGATATGATTTGAAACACAGACTGGGAGAAGAGCTTTGGTAAGAGGTGGAGGCGAAGCTAAAGATAGGACGGTGTTTCACCCGGATGGAGAAAATTGAGATAATTGTAAATGGAGAACCGAACGAGGTTCCAGCAGCTTGGGTGATTAGTGACCTAATTCGTCAATTAGCTCTTGCAGGCAAGCAAGTTGCTATTGAGGTAAACGAGGAGATCGTTAGCCGGAATCAATGGCCAAAACAGTGTTTAAATGCTGGAGATAATGTGGAAATTGTCCATTTTGTGGGTGGTGGAGAGAGAGTGTAATGTCCGATTATTTAATGCTTGGATCTAAAAAATTCAATTCTCGGCTTATTGTGGGAACAGGCAAATATGAAAGTCCTGAGATTATGAAGCAGTGCTTCGAAGAAAGTGGTGTGGAGGTTGTGACTGTTGCCGTTCGGCGGGTCAACTTGATGGATAAGAGCAAAGAGTCAATGTTGGATCACATTGATCAAGAAAGATTTTTGATATTGCCTAATACTGCTGGTTGTTATACGGCAAAAGATGCCATTCGTTATGCTCGACTTGGAAGAGAAGCTGGGCTTTCTAACTTAGTGAAGTTAGAGGTGATTGGAGACAAACGAACTCTTTTTCCAGACAACGAAGCTTTATTGGAAGCTACTCGGATTCTTGTTAAGGAAGATTTTATTGTTTTGCCCTACACAAATGATGATCCCGTTGTTTGCAAGAGACTAGAGGAAGCTGGGGCTGCAGCAGTAATGCCATTGGGTGCTCCCATCGGTTCGGGTCTTGGTATTCAAAATCCCAATAATATTCGAATTATTCTTGAGACAGTTTCTATTCCGGTAATCGTGGATGCGGGTGTGGGTACAGCTTCTGATGCAACTATTGCTATGGAGTTGGGAGTAGATGGAATTTTAATGAATACTGGAATTGCTCAGGCGAAGGATGCGGTTGCCATGGCCAGAGCAATGAGATTGGCTGTTGAGTCGGGACGGTTGGCTTATCAAGCAGGGCGCATTCCAAAGAAGCTTCATGCAGCGGCTAGTAGTCCTTTGGAAGGGATGCTTACGTAAGGGAACTCTCCTTGTGTTCCAATATTTGGATCAGGAGGTTCAGTCTTTATAATTTTTTCTGCAAATTCTTATTCTGATCTTGGTACGACAAGAAGGTGATTTTGTGGGTTAGAGATTTGTATTGTGTGTGGAAATAGGTAGGGAAGGTTTAGTTGTGAAGAAGGTTCATGTAGATTTGGGAAGCAGAAGCTACGATATTTTAATCGAGGCAGGTCTTACCAATCAGTTATCCAGTTTTTTTGATGAGCGAGAGCTTCGGAAGCGTATTTTCCTCGTGTCTAATGACTCCCTTTTTAAGCTTATTGGTGAAAATTTAATGGATAATCTCCGAAACAATGGTTATGAGGTTTCCGAGATCTTAATTCCAGATGGGGAGAAGCATAAGAACTTGGAAACAGTGGAAAATATTTATGGTTGTTTAGTTGATCAGAGAGCAGATAGGACTTCAATGCTGGCCGCATTAGGAGGTGGAGTTATTGGAGATATTACCGGTTTTGCAGCAGCTACGTTTCTTCGTGGCATTTCCTATGTGCAAATTCCAACTACCTTGCTTGCTCAGGTTGATAGTTCTGTCGGTGGTAAGACTGGGGTGAACTATGGGTGGGGAAAAAATATGATCGGATCTTTCTATCAACCCCACTTGGTTTGCATTGATCCTGAGGCTCTATCTACGCTTCCACGGCGAGAATTTCAGTCAGGACTCTATGAGGTAGTCAAATATGGTTTGATCTATGATCAACAGCTTTCCAAGCTCGTTCACAATTCGTTGGAGAATATTCAGAACAGGGATCCTATTGTGTTGGAGAGTATTATTGGTCGCTGTTGTGAAATTAAGTCAGAGATTACCTCAAATGATGAGACTGAGACGGACCTACGAAGGATTTTAAATTTCGGACATACCTTTGGTCATGCTTTAGAGGCAGTAGCCCAGTTTCAAGGAATCACTCATGGGGAAGCTATAGGGTACGGAATGATAGCAGCTGCCCATCTTTCCGTAGTGGAGGGTTATTTAGATGGTTCTGTGGCTAATAATATCATTCGCAAAATTCTTCAAATTGGATCCCTACCCCCTATTCATACATTCCCAACCGAAAATATTTTGGAAGCAATGAGTCGTGACAAGAAGCGTTTGGGTATGCAGAATTTCTTTGTCTTACTTAAGGAAGTCGGTAAAACGATTGTGGTAGGCAATATTTCAGAGAAGGTGCTTGCCGAAGTGTGGGAAGAGACTAAACGTGTTGGTGCCAGTTCTTCGTTGTAAGGATTACCGTGCGTGTAGAGCCAGAGGTTGTTTTATTTTCGAGATGTAAGGAAGTAGTTTGTGAATAAAGGGTCTCTTCAAGTGCGAGGCATGTTTGCTTCTATCGCCCATCGTTACGATTTATTAAACCGATTACTTTCACTTTCCTTAGATCGATACTGGCGGTATAAAACTGTCCGTAAATTGGATCCTTCTTTACCGGACAATGGAATAGTTTTAGATCTTTGCACGGGTACAGCTGACTTGGCTCTGGAGTTATCCAAAAAGTTTTCAGTGTTGGGCTGTGACTTTTGCCATCCTATGTTAGTTTTGGGGAGAGAAAAAGTAAGGGATAAATCTTTAGAAAATAAAATACGATTTGTGGAAGGAGATGCACTCAATTTACCTTTTTCTTCACTTTCCTTCCATGCTGTAACAATAGCTTTTGGATTGAGAAATTTAGAGGACTACACGCAAGGTTTATCGGAAATTTATCGAGTGCTTCGACCAGGAGGGAGTTTTGCTGTCCTAGAATTTTCACAGCCTCAAATTCCATTTTTTCGACAACTCTACCTACTCTACTTTTCTCGAATATTGCCATGGATTGGTCGTCTAATATCGGGGCAATCGGTCCCATATTCCTATCTTCCTGATTCAGTGAAAAATTTTCCCGATCCGGAACGGGTGGATCAAATGATCCGTGAAGCTGGATTCGTGGATGTAAATCACAGCTCTTTAACCTTTGGAGTAGTCACACTGCATGTCAGTTGCAAAGGAGACCCTAAGGTGTCTGTCGGCAATAAATAATATGAAATTTATTATTCAACTGATGGATCTGGTCTTCTAATGTCGAAACATCTGGCTTGGGTGTCTAAGTCTACAGAAACATTTACAGTTAGCGCATTTGAAGGTTGAGGTGACAGTTTTTCGGCCCATTCTACAATGATGATAGAGTGACTAGAGAGAATTTCTTCTAAGCCAATGGAGTCTAGATCACGCTGATTTTCAAGTCGGTATAGGTCGATGTGATAGAAGAGGCCGTTTTTTGTCGGATACTCATTAACTAGGGTGAAGGAAGGGCTATGGACTAAAGTCGAGTCGATTACACCTGCCCCTTCGGCTAATCCTCGAGTTAAGGCTGTTTTTCCAGAACCAAGTTCACCGTAAAGAAGAACAATCTGTGGAGGTTGGAGACGTTGTCCTAAGGTCTTACCAATCTTTATCGTTTTCTCTTCACTATTGGAGTAGCTAGTCTCCACATGTTCAGATTTCAAAGTTTTCCTGTGGCATACTTTCAAGGTTTTCATTGATTAGAGCTTGATAGGCTTGGCTTAGGTGTGAGATTACATCGCTGGCAATTAGGCTTTCTGGGCCTAATTGCATTTCTGCTAAATCACCGGCTAGAGAATGAAGATATACTCCCAGAATAACTGCTTGTGAGATGTGTGTCTCATCAACCATTTTTTGAGCTGTGAATAATCCTATCATCGCAGTTAAAACTCCAGTGAGCACATCTCCCATTCCGGCTGTAGCCATACCTGGATTTCCTAGAGGACAAACAAATATTTGTCCATCAGGTTGGGCTAATAGGGTTCGGAAGCCTTTGAGTACAAGCCAAACATTTCTTTTTTGGGCAAATTCTCGGCTGAGGGTTATTCTGTCAGATAGAATTTCTTTTACGGATTTTCCAGTAATCCGGGAAAATTCTCCAGGATGTGGAGTAAGAATCAGTGGTTGATTGTATGTGTTACTTAAGAGGTCTATTTTCCCTTCAAATGCATTTAAAGCATCGGCATCTATTATCGTGGGAATCGGTGATTGACGAACTAATTGGCGGACTACATTTTCTGTTTCTTTTGATCGTGATAGACCTGGTCCGATTCCAACAGCAGCTTTATTCTTCATTTGATCCAATAGATGATCATAATCGCTTGTTGAAATTGCCCCATCAATTGAGGTTAATCCCATAGTTATGAGTTCGGGTTGAGAACCAGATACTACATCTTGAATGTCCTTAGTAGTATAAACAGTTACCAGACCCGAGCCGGTTCGTAGGGCTGAGGTTCCACTTAGTATTGCGGCACCTGGCATGCCTTGGCTACCAGCTACTAGGGCTACATGTCCTAAGTTTCCTTTATGTGCATTTGCTTTTCTTAAAGGCAAATAGGACAAAACCTGTTCTTGACTAATGAGGTTTAGATAATAATTTGGATTATCGAGGAGTGCTGCAGGAGTTCCAATGGAGATAATGTGTAGATCTCCTAGGGCTTCCTGATTGTCGTTTAAAATATGAGCGATTTTAGGGGCTGCAAAAGTTACCGTAGCATCTGCATGAATTGTTTTTATGTCGGCTGTGAGAGAGTCCGAAAACATTCCGGAAGGGATATCAACGCAGAGTACAAAGGAATTAGTGGAGTTGATTGTAGAAACTGCACGAGAGTAAAGTCCTTGGAGCGGCTTGCTAATTCCAGTGCCCAAAAGAGCGTCTACGATGATGTCACAACCAGTTAGGGCTGGGATGATCTTTTGCCATTCTTGTTCATTGGTAACTTCGATCACTTCTGCTCCTGATTTCAAATGGGCATCCAAATTGGTTTGTGTATCTTCAGACAAATTACCTGTCTGGCCTAGTAGGTAAACAAGGGGTGATTGATTTTGCTGCGTGAGTTGACGAGCTAAGACCATCCCATCCCCTCCGTTGTTTCCTTTGCCACAAACGATTGCAATTTGCATATTTTCCAAATCTGCAAAATACTCTCCAAGAACGTGGTAAAGTCCTAATCCAGCGTTCTCCATAAGTAGTAGACTAGGAAGGTGAAACTGTTCGCTAGTGAGGCGATCGACTTCATTCATTTGTTTGGAATTTAGGATTTTCATCAGCAATTGGATGTTTATTTGATGCGGGGCTGTTTTTTATGAAACATTCATTCAAAGTCCGCATCTTAGTAAATAAGAGTAGTACCAAGTATAATGGAGTTTGATGGGTAGAGTGCAAGTCTACGGGTTTTTTGGTAGGAGGTTCGTAATGAATATAAGAGTGAGAGAACTAACTAGTGTTTTGATGGTAGTTTTTTTACTTTTTTCTCCTCTAACTTTGCATGCTAAGAGAAAACATAGCGATGTTGAGAATATTGGGAATCGGAATATCAATGGCAAAGTAGCCTGGGTTTTTCCCAACTTTGTTTCTTTGGAGAAAGAAATTCGGATGGGTGCGCAGTATTCACACTCTCTTGAGCAGACACTTCGTTTAGTTGAGGATCCCGTTGTTGTTCAATACATTGATGATTTAGGTCAGAAAATCGTGAAGCATTCTGACGCTAAAGTTCCTTTTGTAATTAAGGTGATAGACAGTGACGAAGTCAACGCATTTGCTCTCATGGGTGGTTATTTTTATGTTAATAAAGGTCTTATCCTTGAGGCAGATAACGAAGCTGAACTAGCTGGTGTGATGGCCCATGAAATTGCTCATGTAACGGCCCGTCATAGCACCGAGCGTATGACAAAAGGGCAACTTCTTCAGTTTGCCACATTGCCAGCTCTTTTTATAGGAGGTTACTGGACACAACAGGCAATCTATAATGGGTTGGGCATGGGAATGTCTTTAGCTGTTTTAGGAATTACCCGCAAGTCTGAGCAAGAAGCTGACCAATTAGGAACCCAATATCTTTGGAGTGCTAGTATCGATCCTAATGGTTTTCTTAGTTTTTTTGAAAAGTTAGAAGCCAAGGAGAAAAACAAGCCTGGAAAATTTTCTAGTTTTTGGCGGACCCATCCTTTAGTTGAAGATCGAATTTCAAGGGTTCAAGAAGAAATTTCTTATTTAACAGTTAAGGATGAGTATGTGGTTAGCACCTCTCGCTTCGAACAGGTCAAAAACCGTCTGATCGAAATTGACAATAATATTACTTCTTCTGAATCTGGGAAAAAAGGAGCTCCTAAACGTCCTACTCTCAAGCGAAAAACGGGTGGGGGAGACAAAGATAAGGACAAACCCACTTTGAAAAAGAAAAGACCGACCTTGAAGCGAACCGACAACCCAGACTAATTCTAAAAGAGCAAAAGCTCAGCTTTAAAAAAATCCTGTAATGTTGATCGCAACGGTATTTGTTTGCATTGTTGGTTTATTAGTCGGGACTTTTCTCAACGTCTGTATCTGTCGTATTTCTCAAAATCAATTGGTGAAACTGTGGTCAAGGTGTTCGAACTGTGAGCGTTCTATCCCTGTTTGGAAGAATGTATCCGTTTTTAGTTATATTTTTTTGTCTGCAAAATGTTCTGGATGTGGGATCAGAATTTCGTGGTTCTGTCCGGTTGTTGAGATTGTGACAGTTCTTTCTTTTTATCTGCTATTTGTTAAATATGGATTTGTTCCACCATTAGTTATTAATGCCATTTTTTTTAGTTTTTTGATTATTTTGATTTTCGTGGATCTTTTCGATCGGGTTCTTCCCAATAGTGTGACGTTTTTAGGAATAATTGTAGGGTGGTTATTCTCTCCCTTACAATCCTCTATTTTTTTGAATGAGATTTGCATGAACCTATCGTTTTTTAATTGGACCCATTACATTTGGTCAAGTTTGGGGATTTTAATTAGTGGTGGCTTTTTGTGGGCAGTTGCCACACTTCATTTGAAATTTCAAAAAGGCGAGGGATTAGGGGTTGGTGATATTAAAATGATGTCTATGGTAGGGGCTTTTTTGGGCTGGCAATATGCCTTTTTGACAATCTTTTTAGCATCGTTGTTAGGAGTATTTATTGGAGTCTTATTTATTGCAACCTATCACAAAGGTAAAGCTTATGAATTACCATTTGGAAGCTTTTTAGGAGTGGGAGCGATGATAACCACATTAATTGGTCCGAAGCTATTTAGCTGATACTTCACTTTTTTTTAGTTACACTGATTGGGGATGAAAAAAGTAGAATATCTTGATTACCGTCAGCTTCCTGGACAGAGTCCTCTATTCTTAGAGTATCTCTATAACTATCCTTCCGTTAGTTCTCTCTATTCTTCACCTGTTCATCTTAGCCTTGAGAGTTTAAAAGATAGTGCCAGTAAGGTTTGTGATCATCATTCTAACTATCCTCGAGATGAACTGGTGGTCTTGTTGAAAAATTTCAATCAAAAAGTGAAAGCAAGTGAATCAACTTTCAAAAATATAGAAAATCTAAAATCGAAGAAAACAGTGGCTGTTATGACAGGACACCAACTAGGTTTTTGGGGAGGTCCTGCTTTTATGGTGTACAAAGCAATGACTACTATCTGTGTAGCCCGAGCGTTGACTGAGGAAGGATATTGTGCTGTGCCAGTTTTTTGGTTGGCCTCAGATGACTCCGATTTTCAAGAAGTTTGTTCTACCACTTTTCGTGGTTCAGGAGGTGATTTGTTTTCTGTTGCCTATCCAGGGCTTCAAAAAAATAATTCTCAAATGGTGGGAACTATGTCTTTGGAAAGCGTTGAGGATTGTTTCAAAATATTGGAGGAAAGAGGGAACAAAGGTAAATTCCAATCCGAAGTGGTACAACTTCTTCGAGATACATATCAACCCAGAAGAAATTTCAGAGAAGCCCTCGGAGCTTGGTTGGCACATCTTTTCCGGAATGAGGGTTTAGTCCTTTTTGATGCACTTTCACACTACAAGAAGCACACTAGCTCTCCTTTGAAGATGGTTGTAGAAGAAAGAGATGCAGTTATTCAAGCCCTGAATCAAAAAACAAATTCTTTGCGGGAGAGGGGATTTGAACCACAAGTCCGTACTGTAGATTCGGAGAGTTTGCTTTTTTGGATTAAAGATGACTGTCGGTATAAATTGGAATTCACGGGAAAAGAATGGGTTAATTCAAAACGTCATTCACTAAAATTCAATAAAGAACAATTATTGGCCAAACTGGAAAAAGAACCAGAGAGGTTTGGTCCTAATGTTCTTTTAAGGCCTATCCTTCAAGACTCCCTATTCCCAACTGTTGGTTATGTCGGAGGTCCCTCGGAGATTACATATTTTTCTCAAGTTGCTTCTCTTGGGCATCTGCAGAATTTACAGGTGCCAATCTTCCCAAGGCTAGCAGTTACTCTAGTAGATCAAAAGTCGCAACGTTTACTAAAGAAATATCAGCTAACTGTTGTGGATATTCTTAATTCTAGCGTAGATGAGATAACACGAAAGATTCTGAAGAGGGATGCGTTAGCTGAAACAATGAGTGATTTTGATAGCTTTAGGGGAAAGCTAGAAGTAGATTTGAACTCTCTACAGGACCAAATAAGTCAATCAGATCCTACGGTGGCAGAGATGCTTGGGCGTAGTGCGAAAAAAATGCTATATCAGATTAACAAAGTTGAGAGTCGTTTTGTCACTAATCACAGATCCTATCAATCTAGTGTGGGTCGTCATTTAGACTATTTATATTCACATCTCTATCCTGATGGTAAGTTGCAGGAAAGAGTGATCAACTTCAATCAATTTCTTAGCGAAGAGGGGCCTGATTTAATTCAGAATCTTATTGGGACAGTAGATCCATTTTGTCCGAGTCATCAGGTTATCTATTTGTAAAAAGTCCAAGTCAAGCGTCTGGGTTTTAGATTTTTAATATGCTTTATCATCGTTACCAGACTTATTCAAAATCACTAATGATTGTAGATACGATTTCAGGTTTTCTTGCCTTGAACTTGGCCTACAATATTCGTTACTATCTTGTTCGATTTTTTTCCCATGAATTCAGTCTTTTCTTTAATTCCGAACTATTACCTCTATCTGAATATTTTTTATATTTTTTTGTTTTGAGTCCTTTTTGGTTCATTTTCCTGGTATTCACCCAACGTTATTCGGATCTAATACGCCATTCTTTGCAACAACAGATCTTACGTGTAGTGCAGTTTTTGTTGATCATAGGGATCCTGATGGGTTTTTTGACTTTTGTATTCAAGCTTGAAATTAGCCGTCCAGTACTTTTTATCCTCTTGTCTGTTAGTGGAGTCATGCTGGTTACTAATAGGTTGTTTTTATATTGGATTCTACGCAGACGTAATACTAACGAACATAATCAGGTAAGGGTTTTGATCGTGGGTGCTGACAGTCGTGCACGCCAGATAGGGAAATTGTTAGAAAGTTATACAATGTGGGGCTATCGAGTAGTGGGATATTTAAGGATGAATCAAGAGGATATTAGTATTCCGGATTCGATGATCTTGGGGTCTGCACGGCACCTCCCCCAGCTTTTGAAAGAGGAGCTAATAGCTGATGAAATTATTTTTTTAACATCCCATAGCGGGGATTTAGTCGAACTCGAGGATCTTATTATATATTGTGAAGATCTTGGTATTCGGACACGGTTGGCAGCAGATTTTTTTCCAACCTCTATTTCAAGAGTCTCTCTAGAATTTTTGGAAAATTTACCCCTATTAACTTTTTCAACTGTTCCCGATCATACACTCGGGATCATGGGTAAACGGATTGTAGATTTAGTATTGGTAGGTGTGAGTATAGTAGTGTTTTTCCCCTTAATGGTGCTTACCGCAATTTTGATCAAAGGGACAACTCCCGGTCCTGTGCTTTACAGGCAGATTCGCTGTGGTTTGTATGGCCGGAAATTTAAATTAATTAAATTTAGAACGATGGTTGATGGAGCCGAAAATAAGTTGCAGGAAGTTATCCATTTAAATGAAATGGACGGTCCCGTTTTTAAGATGAGAAATGATCCCCGAGTGACAGGAGTGGGGCAGTACTTAAGAAAGTTCAGTATTGATGAATTACCCCAATTGTGGAATGTACTCAAGGGAGAGATGAGTCTTGTAGGTCCGCGTGCTCCTTTGCTAGATGAAGTTCAACACTACACCATCAAGCAAAGACGGCGATTAAGTGTGAAGCCAGGGATTACCTGTTTGTGGCAAATCTCTGGTCGTAGTGACATAGATTTCCAGCGCTGGATGGAACTTGATTTGGAATATATCGATAATTGGTCGTTTTGGCTTGATATTCAAATAATTGTAAAGACCATTCCAGCCGTATTAATGGGTAGGGGAGCTCGCTAGTAATTGATGGCTGAAATGTGACTAGATGGATACTGTTCTAGTGTGCGGATAGATGGCTGTTGGGTGTTAGATGTTCTGGTTTTGACTCTATCAACTGTTCTTTGTACTGTAGTTGATAAAGTTTGTAATATATTCCTTGTCTCTTCAACAATTCAGAATGGGAACCTTCTTCTTGTATCTCGCCTTTATGCAACACTATAATTCGGTCGCAGTTCTGAATCGTTGATAGACGGTGAGCAATTATCAGACAGGTTCTTAATTTCATTAATTCGTTTAGGGCGTCCTGTATAATTAGTTCAGTTTCAGTATCTACGGAGGAGGTAGCCTCATCTAAAACGAGGATTCTAGGATTTTGTGCCAAGGCCCGAGCAAAAGCCAAAAGTTGCCGTTGTCCTACTGATAGACCTGCTCCTCTTTCTGATACAAGGGTACTATAACCGTTGGGGAGTTTTTGAATGAAACTATCTGCGTGCACCTTTTGGGCTACCTCTACTACTGTTTTTGTCCCAATTACTTGTCCCCATAACCGAATGTTATCTTCGATGCTTCCTCGGAACAAAAATACATCTTGAAGCACGACGGATAGTGCACTTCTGAGGGAATCAAGATTTAGATCCTTAACATTGATTCCATCAACCTCAATTTTGCCCTTTTGAACATCGTAAAAACGGCAAAGAAGATTGATTAATGTTGATTTTCCAGATCCTGTTGCTCCGACAATAGCTATTTTTTCTCCAGGTTCAATTGATAAATTAATATTTTTGAGAACTGGTGTGTTGGATTTGTAAGAGAAGGAGACGTTTTTGAATTCTATTTTTCCTCTCACCTGTTCCAGTTTAATCGGTTTTTCAGGGGGAAGAATATCCGATTTAGTATCCAGTAGATTGAAGATGCGTTCAGAACTGGCCATGGCACTTTGTAATATATTGAATTTTTCACTAAGGTCGCTTATTGGTTTAAAGAAATTTTCCGAATACTGAATGAATGCGACTAAAGCTCCTAGTGTAAGAATTCCTTCAAGTACTCTATTTCCTCCGTACCAGATAATGAGTCCAATGGCTAATGCCCCAATTAAATTAACTACTGGGTAGAACACTGCGTAGTAAAAGATAGACTGTAGATTGGCCTGTAAATGTTCAGAATTCCTTTCTTCAAATTCTTTAAACTTACGGTTTTCTTGGACAAAAATTTGTACTACCGACATTCCAGTAATATTTTCCTGTAGAAAGGTATTAATTTTGGCCACACAGCCACGTACCTGTCGGTAAGATCCTCTAACTTTAATCTTAAAGATTATGGTGGCCAGAAACAAAAGAGGAATCACCGAAAAACTTATCAAGGCTAGTTTCCAGTTTAACCAGACCATAACAATTACAATTCCAATCAAAGAGAAAAAATCTCCGAAGATACTAATGACACCGGCTGTAAAGAGTTCATTTAGCACATCAACGTCACTGGTCATTCTTGTGATCAGTCTACCTACTGGGTTGCGATCAAAGTGCCCCATGTGGAGGCGTTGGATGTGAGAAAAAATTTCCATACGGAGGTCGTACATTATTTTTTGCCCAGTCCAATTCATTAGATAGGTTTGGACAAAAGAGAAAATTAATTGAAACACTAAGGCACAGAAAAATAGGAGTGCTATGTTGGTTAAGCCTTCGTATTTACCAGGAGTGATATGTTGATCAATAGCGATTTTTGTCAAATAGGGTCCAACTAGGCGGAGCCCTGAGACTACTAGTAGTAGGAGGACAGAAGTGATAACGATCCAGCGGTAGGGATAAAGGTATCTTATGAGGCGCCTTGCCAGATGCCCATCATAAGCTTTTCCTAAAATTTCTTCCTCATGGTAGTGATTCATTTCACTTGCAGTTCTTCTTTGAGTAGTTGTTTGTGATGGAGGTCGGCGTAGTAACCCTGTATTTGTAAAAGTTCCTGGTGAGTGCCTCTCTCCATTATTTCCCCGTTATCCAATACTAAGATCTGATCAGCCATTTTCACTGTAGATATTCGATGAGAAATTAATATGGCTGTCTGATGTACAAGACTTTTGGAAAGTCTGTGCAGTATTCGTTCTTCTGTTTCAGTATCGACGCTTGAAAGAGCGTCATCTAAAATCAAAATTTTTGGTTCTACAAGCAATGCCCGACTGATCGAGATTCTTTGTTTTTGGCCTCCTGAAAGGGTGATTCCTCGTTCCCCTACAAAGGTTTCAAATTTTTCTGGGAAATCTTCTACATCCAAGTGAATATTGCTGATTTTGGCAGTTTGTATAATTGAGTTGAGACTTGCTTCTGGACGACCAAAAGAAATGTTTTTCCCTACAGTTTCCGAGAACAGAAAAGTGTCTTGGGGGACATAGCCAATATTTTTTCTTAATTGTTTTAGAGGGATACTGTTAATGTCGATACCGTCAATGAAAATTGTTGCTTTAGGTGTTTGATAAAGTCGACATAATAGATTGACTAAAGTAGATTTGCCACTGCCCGTATTCCCAACAATGGCAAGCGTTTGTCCTGCCTTAATTTCAAAGGAAATATTTTTGAGAATTGGAGTTCCATTATAGGAGAAATTTAAATTTTTGATTGTTATGTTGCCATTGAATTTGTTGGTATGTACCGTATTATCATCTCTAATTTCAGGTTTTGTATCGAAGATCTGATTAATACGCCCCATTGAGGCAGATCCTCTCTCGAAAATATTAATTACCCATCCTAAAGCGATGGTAGGCCAAGTGAGCATTGCCAAATAGGCAATAAAGGCGACTAGTTCCCCAAGTGTGAGTGATCCTTGAATGACTTCGCGTCCGCCGTACCATATTAGTCCGACTGCAGATAAACCAAGTAAAAAGGTTAGTAAAGGCCCAAATAATCCCCATATTTTGACTAATGCAAGGCTTTTTTGGACGTAGTCATTATTGGCTCCCCTAAAACGCTGAATAAATGCCTGTTCTTGGCCGTAAGCCTTTACTACACGAATTCCAGAAACATTTTCTTGGGCCAGAGTTGTCATTGTGGAGAACTGTTCTTGAATTTTTTCAAATAGTTGATTGATTCGATGGCCGAAATATTTGACTAAGTAACTAACTGCTATCAGTGGCATTAGGGTTAAGATGGCTAAAGCAATGTTCATTCTGACGAGGATACCCACTATTAGAATACTGGTAAAAAGGGTGTTAATTGAGTACATAATTCCTGGACCTAAAACCATTCTTACTGCATTGAGATCATTAATCGCCTTAGACATTAGGTCTCCAGTAGAGTTGCGTTGGTAAAAGCTGGGACTTAGATTTTGAAGATGGCTAAAGATCTTATTCCGAAGGTCATATTCGATCTTTCTTGAAACCCCAATTAAGATTTGTCGCATGCAATAGCGGAATGTTCCTTCTACACAACTGATGATGATGAGCATTAGTGAATAGTAGAGTAGAATTCCACGGCTGATTTCTAGATATAGTTGATCAATAGCATGGCGCAAAATCCAGGGAGACATTACGGCAGCGATGTTAGTTAGTAGGACCATGCAGGCTCCACCAATTAAGTGTTTTTTGTGCTTTTTAAGGTATGGAATTAGAGTTAGCAGTTCTTTCGTGCGTTGATCAAAACGTGAGAAGCTATTCAACGTCCAATCCTTCCAAATGAGAAATTGGTTTTCCTTCCGAATTTTCAAAAGCTAGTCGATAACCATAAAGCAATGGAGAATATTTTTCATATTGGAGTTTAAAGGTTCCCGAAGAACCGCCAGAGACAGGATTAGGTATAACTGGGACTGAAATAGTATCAAGTAGGTCCTGGTTGGATTGCCAAATGGATATAATTACTTTTAAATTAGACATTGGTTCTTGAGTTTGATTCCACACCTCTCCTTGCAAAGAAAACCCTTCATGGAAACGGTTGTGGTGCAGGGATGTTACCCTCAAAGAAACGCTTTTCCTAGAAGTTAAATTAGCAAAATTTTCAAGCCCAGTTATGGGAAGGAAACTGGAAAGGATAAATGCTAGTGAAGCGATTCCTAATGAGAGGAAGAGAGTTTGGAAGATAATACGGGTTTCGTTGGGCAAAAATTGGAAGGTGTTATTTTGACGAACTGTCTTGTGCTGTTCTTCAAACTGATGATCTAATAAATTGCGTTTGCGTGTACGTAAACTTTGATTCACAAACAACAAAAACACCGTCAAAACCGCTAAGAAAATCCAGAGAGAAAAGGTTAGAGATTGGTCGAGAATGTCCAGGGTGCGCTCATTCATTGCAGGGGCTTAATTTCTATTCAAGGGCTTTCCGGCCCTACTATTGGGGGGACTCGTTCTCCTTCGCTGGGAACGTAGACTGGATCTCTTTCCCAGAACCCTTTTGGAGGGGTCTTAATACTGAATTTTTGGCCAAAAAGTTGTCGGCCAAATCGAGTAAGAATTTCTTCTTCCAATTTCCCATTAGTAACGATTGGTACCCAGGATTCTTTCCCCAAAAATTCTCGTTTAAGAGCTGAAATTTCAGTACTAACAGTTATAAGAGTTTCTTTTTCGTGAATGAATTCCATCAAAATTTGGTATCGATAGCGAACCTTAAGCCATTGGCCATCAATAAGTTTAGGTTTTTCGCCAATCTTGGCAATGTGACTGTCAACAAGGGGTCCAGAACTGTATTCTCTAAAAGTACTTAGTATAGTTCCTTGGCCCCGGTTCTGAGAGGCAATTTCAAGATCAATATCATGAAGGGTTTTAGAGATTTGTTTCCAGGCTTGATCAAAAGGAACCGTTATTCTTATAGGAGGTGGAATAAACGATTGTAGCTTTTGAGGCCTACTTTCAATGCTCAGATTCAAAATTAGGAATGTGAGGATAAAGAGTGGTGCCTTTTTTAGTGTCATTATTTTGCCTTTTCTCTGCAGGCCTTCAGTTTTTTCGACCGGGGTATCTTGTGTTTTTATCGGTTATCTCCATTTCGCTGGTATCGTTGAACAGCCCTGTGGTGGTTTCGATAATTTGAAGAAAAAAAATGGCTTCCATCATTTTTGGAAACAAAATAAAGATAGTTGACGTCGGCTGGATGGAGTGCGGCGTCTATTGATTCCAAGCCAGGATTAGCGATTGGTCCCGGAGGTAACCCTGCATATCGATAGGTGTTGTAGGGAGAGTCTAGAGCCAGATCACTTTGATTAATAATTCCATCATACTCTTTAATCTGTTTGACGGCATAAATTACTGTTGGATCGCAAGCTAGTTTTATATTTTTACGCAATCTATTTTGAAAAACTGCAGAAACTAGAGGACGTTCCTCAGGCAAGCTTGTTTCTTTTTCTATCAGAGAAGCCAAAGTAATTACTTCGCGCATCGTAAGACCAATTTCTCCAGCACGTTGGGAGCGATCTGCTGTCCACACCGTGCGAAATTCTTTGACCATAGTAGCGACAATTTCACTTTCTGTCATGCTTCGCGTGACAAAGTATGTTTCCGGGAAAAGATAACCTTCAAGGTTATTAGCAAGTGGATCTAAATCTGCGATAAGAGAAATTTCTTGGAGGGCTCTTTGGTAATTTTTTACTGCTCCGAATCCTTCTGAATTAAATTGTCTTATAATTTCCCTTATAGTCATTTCTTCACGAACAGTTACCTTGTAGTAATTTACTAATCCTTTCTGAATTTTGGTTGCCACTTCTGACAAATTAACAGCGTTTTGGAATCGGTATTCTCCTGCCTTCAAGGATGATGAGGTGTACCCAAGACGCACGTACCACTGGAAGAGCAAAGAAGACCGAATTATACCTTGGTTTTGTAGATTGAGAGCAATTTGAGAAGTTGTTTGTCCTAAAGGAATAGAAATTATTTGTTGAGAGCCCAAATAACCTTGGTAAGGTTTGTAAAGTGCTATTAGAAACCATAGTAGAACAAGACCGGAAATTAGACCGGTCAATGCTCCAATAAACCCCAAGAAGGTATCTTTTATGTTGGTTTTGATTCCTCTAAATACCATTGTAAAATTACGGCAGCCGAGAACTCATTTCGTTTATTTCGGCGCTGTGAAATTGGAACTCCTACTTGAGCCATAATCCTTTCAGCATGTTTTGTTGATAAGCTTTCATCGGCCCACTCAACAGGTATTTCGAGAGTGTCTCGAAGTATGATAACAAGTGGCTCAATAACATCTAGAATATCACTCCTGGTCCCATCTAGATAACGAGGCATGCCTACTATCATTTTTTCCACCTCATGGTCTTGAACCATACTGACAATATGTTCTGTATCTTTTTGAACAGTTTTTCTTGAAAGAGTTGTCAAAGGACGAACAGTAATATTCAAGGGATCTGTGAGTGCGATTCCTATGGTTTTTGATCCAACATCTAAGGCCATCCATCTTGACATCACACAAGAAAGAACACGTTGTTGATAGTATTTTTTTCGTTGTTGCGCCACACTTCCTGGGCTATAATACAACATCGGACTAAGACTTGTTGCCTAGAGGATTTAAGGTTGTCCAAGACTAAATTAGTTACTCTTTTTTTATCAGCGTGTTTTGTGGCCTACGGGTTGGTTGGTGGTGTGTTGGATAGAGTTTCAGCACGAAACGATACCTATCGGGATTTAGCTATCTTTATGGATGTTTTGAGTAAGGTAAAGAGTGACTATGTAGAAAGTCCTGATCTTGATAAGGCTATGCTAGGTGCTTTCCATGGGATGATGGAAGGGTTGGATCCTTACTCAAGCTTTATTGATTACGATAGGTATCAGAAACTTACGGGATCAAGTAGGGGAGTGGGTGCGTCACCTGGAATAACCGTTTCCAAACGTCATGGCTATGTTTACATAGTTTCAACCATTCCTGGTAGTTCTGCTGAGAAAGAGGGTTTGCGTTCGGGAGACTTGATTGAGTCAATTGACGGACAATTAACCACAGAGATGAGCCTATGGGAAGCGGAGCAAGTATTGTATGGAGAAGAGGATAGTACACTCGGTATTAGGGTTATACGTGGCCGCAGCAATAGTCCTTCACGTCTTAAACTGACCAGAAAAAGAGTAGTACTACCTGAGGTTTCAGCTCGTATTGTAGATGACAAAGTTGGTTTTTTAAAAATTCCTCATTTTGAAAAGGGCGTGGGAGTAGATGTTTCTGCAAAGCTCAAAATGCTAAGTGCTCTGGGGATGCGGGGACTATTAATTGACGTTCGTGGAACAGCAGAGGGAGATTTGCAAGGAGTCTTAGAAGCTACTGATTTACTTTTACCTAAAGGCAAAAAGATACTAAGTGTAAAGGATAGGGAGGGAGCGGAAACGGAATATTTTTCCTTGAGAGAACCAGTTGTAACTGGCTTCCCTGTGTTTATTTTGATTGATGGTGGTACGAGTGAGTTTGCGGAGATTTTTACTGCAGCTCTCAGGGATCATGCAGTAGGTGAAACAGTGGGAGAAAGAACCAATGGAGAAGGATCTCTCCAAGAAATTTTTCATTTGGAAGATGGTTCAGTGTTGCAAATCTCAACGAAGTTATTCTATCGTGCAAATGGCAACCCTATTCAATCCCCAGTTTTGAGGGATTCTGGGGTCGTGCCTGATGTAAGGTCGCCGAGTCAGGATTTTGTGTCTAATTTTTATTTTGAAAATGGTACTGACGATGTGACGAAATTGGATGATGACTTTTATAGAAAGTTGAATAATTCTATTCAATCAGAGCAGTTTGAAGAGGCGCTTAGGCAGCTACGAAAACGTTTAGTGGAAAAAGCGGCCTAACGCGAGTTGTTGTTTAGTGAATTTCACTATATTAAGAATTTTTATTAAGCAAAGGAGAAAAGATGAACAAAGCCGAATTAGTTGAAGCCATTGCGAAAGATGCGAAAATTACTAAATCTCAAGCACAAGATGCCCTAAACTCTTTTACTGAAAATGTGGAAAATTCACTGAAGAATGGAGGCAAGGTTACTTTAGTGGGTTTTGGAACTTTTTCCACTTCCCAAAGAGCTGCGCGTATCGGTCGCAATCCTCAAACAGGTCAGTCAATCAATATTTCAGCTAGGAGAGTGGCTAGATTTGCTCCTGGCAAGGCTCTTAAAGATTCAGTTCGGTAGATCCATCTTCACGAAACGTGACAAAGCAGATATCAAAGAGAAGACTTCTTTTGAGGGGTCTTCTGTGGGGTGTCTGTTGCTAGTTATTTCCTCAGTTGCCTCCTTTGTAGATATACTAGGTATTTTGAAATTTTATTGATGGTTTGTAGGTGCGTAGCTCAGGGGAAGAGCACTTGCTTGACGTGCAAGGGGTCGGAGGTTCAAATCCTCTCGCACCTACCATTTCCTTGGATGAAGAAAATTGTCTAAATTATTATCTTTGCAGATTATTAACAGGGATGGAAACCTTCTTAAGGTAGACGATAAGGAAGAAGCCTTAGAGATTGTTCGCCATTCTACTTCTCATTTAATGGCATTGGCAGTAAGTGAGCTTTTCCCTGAAGTGCACTTGGGAATTGGTCCTCCTATTGCTGAAGGGTTTTACTATGATTTTCAGACTTCACACCGGTTTACAGAAGAGGATCTGCCTAAAATAGAAGATAAAATGAGGGAGTTGATGGCCCTGAATTTGTCTTATGAACCCTCAATTCTTAGTCAAGAAGAGGCGCTTCAACTGTTTCAACATCACGGAGAAAAGCTTAAAGTGGAGCTGATTCAGGATAGAGAGGGAGAAGTTCTATCTTGTTATAAATTAGCAGGAATGATGGATTTTTGTACTGGCCCGCATGTTGTTTCAACTGCTTGTTTGGGACCATTCAAACTTTTGTCGGTTGCGGGATCCTATTGGCGAGGGGATGAAGAGCGTGAGCAGCTGCAAAGAATCTATGGGACCGCCTTTTTCAATGAGGAAGAGCTTGAAAATCACTTACAGAATTTAGAGGAGGCTCGCAAGCGTGATCATCGCCGACTAGGCAAAGACTTAGGCCTCTTCAGTATCAAAGACAATGTGGCCCCAGGATTAATTTTTTGGCACCCAAAAGGAGCGCGTTTACGGCATATTATTGAGGAGTTTCTGCGTTGCGAATTGGAAAGTCAGGGGTATCAGTTTGTGTATACGCCGCATATTGCTAAGAGCGATTTGTGGAAAATTTCAGGGCATTACGAATACTTTCTGGAAAACATGTATACCATGTCATTGGACACCCAGGAATACGTTTTGAAGCCAATGAATTGTCCGGGGCACATTTTGATTTACAAGTCTGCCAAACGGAGTTATCGAGAACTTCCAGTTCGCATTGCTGAATTCGGTACAGTTTATCGTTACGAAAAATCAGGAACACTTCATGGTATGTTAAGGGTTCGGGGGTTCACACAAGACGATGCCCACATTTTCTGCCGACCCGATCAGGTTTTGGATGAGGTTGTTCAAACTCTTGATTTGGCTGAACGGGTCTTGGAGAGCTTTGGATTTACTGATTATCAAGTGAATCTCTCGGTGTGGGATCCTGATAAGGCTAAAAATTATGCAGGGAGTCCAGAAAATTGGGATAATGCTGAGTCGGTCTTGATTCAAGCTCTTAACCAAAAAGGATGGAGTTATGAACGTTGTGAGGGAGAGGCAGCTTTTTATGGACCTAAGATTGATGTTAGTTTGATAGATGCATTGGGACGTTCTTGGCAGCTAAGTACCTTTCAGTTTGATTTTAGTCTTCCTGAACGATTTAAGGCTACTTATGTAGGTTCAGATTCCAAGGATCATGCTGTGGTGATGATCCATCGGGCGCTGCTAGGATCATTGGAGAGGTTTGTTGGAGTTCTTACGGAACATTATGCTGGGGCTTTTCCTATTTGGTTAGCTCCTATTCAAGCCATTATTATTCCCATTAGTGAAAAGCACCATAGCTATGCGGCCCAGATAGAAAGCGACCTTAAGGGGAAGGGGGCCATTCAACTTAGAGTGGAAGTTGATCTAAGGAATGAAAAGATTGGATACAAGATTAGGGATGCACAAGTGCAGAAGATTCCGTATATGTTAGTTGTAGGAGATAGAGAAGTAAGTGACCAAACAATTGCGGTTAGGAATCGTTTTGAGGGGGACCAGGGATCCATGGAAGTGGATCAATTTGTTGAACTGATTAAGGATTTTGTTGATAAAAAGGTCACAAAACCGTAGATTGTGTCAAGGAGGAGCGATATTAGAGGAGCTAGAGTAAACCACCAAATCCGGAGTCGTGAGATTCGAGTTATCGATGATAACGGGGACGATCTGGGAATAATGGAACCATCACGGGCCCATCCGTTGGCTGCAGAAAAAGGTTTAGACTTGGTTGAGGTTGCGCCGTCCGCACAACCTCCTGTCTGCAAGATCATGGACCACGGCAAGTATAGGTATGAACAGAATAAGAAGGCACAAGAGGCCAAAAAGCACCAAAAGACCGTTCAGGTTAAGGAAGTGAAATTTAGGCCTAAGATTGATACGCATGATTATGAGTTCAAGAAGAATCACATCATTCGCTTTCTAAGAGGGGAAAATAAAGTAAAGGCGACTGTCATGTTTAGAGGACGGGAAGTGACTCATTCGCAAATTGGACAGGAAATTTTAGAGCGCTTGATAGATGAACTCGAAGAATTTGCTAGTGTCGAAAGACATCCCAAACTGGAGGGGCATATGATGACGATGATTCTTGTCCCAAAGAAGGCTCTAGGTGGGAGTGAAAAGGGAGCGCAAGCATGAAACTGAAAACTAAACGAGCGGCTGCTAAGCGGTTTAAAATAACGGGAAGTGGTAAAATTACAAGACAGCGGGCTCACCATAGCCACATTTTGGAAAAAAAGTCACCTAAACGTAAAAGAAGTTTGAGAAAAGGTGCTAATGTAAGTGCGGCTGATGAGAACCGTGTTAAACAAATGCTGAAGTTGAAATAGGTGGATAAATAATATGGCTCGAGTAACACGTGGCAATAGAAGGCTTCTACGGCGAAAGAAGATTCTAAAACAAGCTAAGGGATATAGAGGCACAAAGAGTAAGTTGCATCAGAGTGCTAAAGAGCAGGTCATGAGATCGTTGGCCTACGCTTATCGAGATAGAAGACAGAAGAAAAGAAATTTTCGCAAGCTTTGGATCATACGTATTGGGGCTGCAGCTAGGCAGCATGGTTTTTCGTATAGCAAGTTGACCTTTGGTTTAAAGAAGGCGGGTATTGAGCTCGATAGAAAAGTAATGGCGGATGTAGCTGTGCGGGATCCCCAGGCGTTTGAAAAACTGGTCCAAACTGCCAGGGAAGCAATTGATCGTTAGTACACTATTTGGTTTTTGAGGTTCCGGTGCCAGTTACGGAATTTTCTCACTGACTCATGTTATAGAGAGAGCATGTACCCCATGCGAGGTAAGGTCCATCCCCTATGGGAAAAATTTAGTCGGGACCTGGAGTCAGTATCCAGCTCTGACCAACTTTCAGATCTTAGGGATGAATATTTAGGTCGAAAGCGCGGACTGATTAGTCTCGAACTAAAGAAGTTGTCTGTACTTTCTTCCGAAGAGCGTCCTTTGGTTGGGCAGAAGCTCAACGAGCTGAAGGAGCAAGTTGAGCAGTCACTCCTAGAAAAAAAATCTTATTTTGAACAACAGCATCGTTCGAATCGGTTGAAGACCGAGGGGCTTGATGTGACTTTGCCGGGATATTCGTTTCCGAAAGGTAATATTCATCCTCTAAGAAGGGTTTGGGAAGAGATGGAGGAAATCCTTGTTTATATGGGATTTTCAGTTATTTCCGGTCCAGAAGTAGAAGACGAATATTATAATTTTGAAGCTCTAAATATTCCCAAGGGGCACCCTGCCCGAGATGACCAGGATACGTTGTATCTTTCTGATAATCTGCTACTAAGAACCCACACTTCTCCAGTACAAATTAGAACTATGGAGAGTCAGCAGCCTCCAGTTCGTATTGTTGTTCCTGGTCGGGTTTATCGGCGTGATTCGGTTGATGCAACCCACAGTCCCATGTTTCACCAGATGGAAGTTCTGGTTGTTGATAAAGGAATCACGCTAGCAGATTTGAAAGGAACACTAGAAATTTTTTTAAAGGCACTTTTTTCCGAGGACACGTTGGTACGTCTTCGTCCTAGTTATTTCCCCTTTGTAGAACCTGGGGCTGAAGTGGATATTAGTTGTATTTTTTGTCGTGCTAAGGGCTGCAAAGTATGTAAAAACACTGGTTGGATTGAAATTCTCGGGGCAGGAATGGTTCATCCTAAGGTTTTTAAAATGGTGGGATATGATCCAGAGAAGTATACGGCATTTGCTTGGGGTATGGGTATTGATCGAATTGCACTTCTCAAATATCAAGTAAATGACTTAAGGTTGTTTTTCGAAAATGATATCCGTTTTCTTAGACAGTTTTAGAGATCAATGAAAATTAACTATAAGTGGCTTCAGGATTTTGTGACCCTTGGAGAACTAGGGGTGACTATTGAGGAGATAGGATGTGTTCTGACAGATCTAGGTTTAAATGTTGAAGAGATTGAAAATTTAGACGATAACTTTGTTTTAGATATCGAAGTTACAACGAATAGATCCGACTGTCTCAATCACTTAGGAATTGCTCGGGAAATTGCAGCTCATTATAGAATTCCCGTCAATTCGGTGGACGTCTTTTTCTCAGAGAACAAGAAAAAAACAACTAGTTTATCCAGTGATATACAAATAGATAATGCCGATTTGTGTCCTAGATACACCGGAAGAGTAATTACCGATCTCAAAGTTGAAGAGTCGCCGAACTGGCTCAAAAGTCGTTTAGAGAGTGTGGGGCAAAGACCTATCAATAACGTCGTTGATATTACGAACTATGTGATGTTAGCGATTGGTCAACCTCTTCACGCTTTCGATTACGAAAAGCTGGAAGAGAATCGTATTGTCGTTCGAACTGTTAAGTCTGGGGAAAGTTTAAATTTTTTGGATGGGGTTCAGCGCCAACTCAATTCTTCCATGTTGGCGATTTGTGATGCTCAGCGTCCGGTGGCTCTAGCTGGCATTATGGGGGGACAGGAGACTGAGGTTTCTGTCGAGACGAGTACAATCTTTCTGGAGAGTGCTTACTTTGATCCTGGCTCGATTCGTAGAACAGCAAAATACTTAGGATTGACTACTGAGGCTTCATTTCGCTTTGAGAGAGGAGCTGATCCGGAGATGACTGATAAGGCCTTGAATTATGCCTGTCATTTACTTCAGGAAATCAGTGGCGGTGTGTTGGCCGGTCCTATCCTTGATGAATATCCTAGTCCTTATTCAAAAACAAGTATCGTGCTCCGTTCGGAACGGATAAGTAGATTAGCAGGATTGAGCGTTGATCAGGAGTTTATTGCTGATGTTTTGCCGCGTCTCGAGTTCGGTTTGTCTCCCAATAGTAAAGAAGGTGTTTGGCAAGTTTCAGTTCCAAGTTTCAGGTCTGACGTAAAGATGGAAGTAGATTTGATCGAAGAAGTTGCACGACATTACGGCTATGATCAAATTAAAAGTACGTATCCTGTCACATCTGGTATTGGAAAGTTTTTATCAACCCGTAATCATGATCGAATTATCACTCGTAAGCTTGCAGGTTTAGGTTTTTATGAGGCTTTTAATTACGTGTTTGCCAATCCTTCAAAGGAGGCTATGTTTTGGAATTCTTCTTTTTCTATGGTAGAAATTTCCAACCCTTTGACGGAGGAAGATACGCACTTGCGTATTAGTCTTATTCCCGGATTGCTCCGAACATTGGAACGAAATCTAAATCATGGCAATCAAGATGTTAGGTTGTTTGAATTTGGTAGGGTATTTGTTCCAGGTAACGGCGATTTACAGGAGGTTCAGGAAATATCTAAGTTAGCTTTGGTAGCAACTGGCTTGTTTTATCAACCTTTTTGGGACCAATTCGACGATCAGTTCAGTTTTTATCACCTCAAAGGCGTTGTTGAGTCGTTATTGGACAGTCTGGATCAACAAGGAACATTCGAAGCGATTTCTAATGTCGACTTTCTTCATGCTAATGTCAGTTCTCGTGTTAGCATTGGGGAAAAATTATTAGGAGTTATGGGAGAAGTGGCTCCAGAAATTCAAGAGGCATATAGGTTTAGACAATCTGTTTTTGTAGCGGAATTTTCTTTGAGTCCCCTCTATGGTAAACCTTTGCAGGAGCCACAGTATTTTAGTTTTGGAAGATTCCCGTCGGTAGAGCAAGATCTTTCTTTTCTCGTTGACAACAAACTGGAATACGCTAAAATTCTAAATGCTGTAGAAGAGCTGAATATTTCGGATCTTCAAGGAATTAAGCTCATTGATCTCTACCAAGGCCCAACGCTTCCCCAGGGCAAGGCGAGCTTATCCATACGCTTGACCTTTGCCAATTCGGAAAGGACCCTGACGCAGGATGAAGTTAATCAGCATACAGAGAGGGTCTTCTCGGTTTTACAGAAGAAATTTTCTGTGGAGGGTCGCTCTTGATGGTTGAATCGAAGAATGTTTTTTCTCAGTTGGAAACTCGATTAACTCAGGTCATTCGGGTTTTGAATTCTCTTCAGACTGAGAATAAAAAACTTATGGGTAAGAACGAAAAACTTAAGAAAGATCTGGAGGAAGTAACAGAAAAAAATTATTTAAAAGATCAAAAAATTGAGCAATTGAAGGGTGATCGTCTAGAAGTTCAGGCGAGAGTAGAAAAAATTATGCAAAAAATGACGGTCTTGGAGTGATGGCAATTGGTTTATGAAAAAAGTGGATATGCGGTCATAACATGAGTGAGGATTCAGCTCGGGTCACATCAGTAATAATCTATAATCAGACTTATCAGATACGTAGTAGTGATAACCCTGATTATGTGGAAAGATTGGCGAAGCATGTTAATGAGAGAATGACCGAAGTGTCAGAATTAACTCCGACCGTGGATAGTTTGAAAGTTGCTGTTTTGGCAGCACTTAATATTGCTGACGAGTGTTTTTCAGCAAAAGAAAAATTAAATAATTTTGAAGAAAACATTCGTCAAGAAAGCGAGAAAATAAACAAGCTTTTGGAACCTTTTGTGGATCCTAGTCCCGAGTGAATTTTCTCTATTGTCTTGTCAAATACGATCCCCTGCAATGTTTGTGATGGTAAGTGTAAATTCGACAACACCAACACATGAGAGACTCGGGTTCTATCACGGTGTGCACTCCTTTTATTTAGGAATTGCCTAAAGTGAGAGATAGAGTTTCCACCTGCTGAGAGCAGGCTGAATTTCACGAATCACACGACAAAGCGGGGGTATTCTCCCTGAGACGATTCCTTTCCTTTATTTGGGGAGTTAATGATGGATACTGCCGTGACTACAAGTGTTGCGCTAATAGCTGCTGTGGCTATATTTGTTTGGGTTGTTGTTAAGTTGCGATGGGTGGACAGACGCATTGTTCAGGCTAAGCAATTTGCCGATGAAATCGAAAAAAATGCTAACCAGAAGGCTGAACAAGCTAAGAAAGAAAAACTAGTTGAAGCAAAGGACCAAATTTTTACTTGGCGCTCTGAGGCGGAAAAAGAGGATCAGAATAGACGTCGTGAGCTTAATCGCTTAGAGAATCGTTTGGCTGCTAAGGAAGACAACATTCAAAATAAGGAGCAGGTTTTACTTCACAAGGATCAAGAGAATGAAAAACGTTCGAATCTTCTTCAGCAAAAAGAGAGCGATTTTGTTGAAAAAGAAGATCAATTGGGACAGTTAATGGAAGAACAGAAAAGGCAGCTAGAGTCCGTGGCAGGAATGACAGTTGAGGAGGCAAAGAAGAATCTAATTGACTCAATGCAAACAGAAGCTCGCCATGAAGCAACCTTTCTTGTGAAACGTATTGAAGAAGAAGCGCGGCAGAATGCTGAACAAGAGGCTCGAAAAATTATCGCTCAGGCAATTCAGCGTTGTGCAGCGGAACATGTTGTCGAAACTAGTGTTTCGGTTGTAGATCTGCCATCCGATGATATGAAGGGACGTATTATCGGAAGAGAAGGACGCAACATTCGGGCTTTGGAGCAAGCGACTGGGGTGGATTTAATTGTTGATGATACCCCCGAAGCCGTTATTTTGTCGGGATTTGATCCTCTGCGCAGAGAAATAGCCAAATTAGCTATTGAGCGTCTTATTGAGGATGGACGCATACACCCCACTCGCATTGAAGAAATAGTTGACAAGGTTCAGAAGGAAATGGAGAAAAAGGTATTTGAAGAAGGGGAGGAAGTTGCCTTGGAACTTGGTATTCATGGAATGAATCCTGAGTTATTGAGAATGGTTGGAAAGCTCAAGTATCGAACCAGTTATGGACAAAATATTCTCTATCACAGTCGAGAAGTAGCTTTTTTGGCAGGAATCATGGCCCGTGAGCTAGGCGTTGATGTAACAGTGTGTAAGCGAGGTGGTCTTCTACATGACGTGGGCAAAGCTGTTGACAGAGATATGGAGGGAACTCATTTGCAGCTTGGAGTCGAATTAGCTCGTAAGTATGGAGAGAGTGCAGAAGTTATACATGCCATCGAAGCTCATCATTTTGATGTCGAATTTCGCACGTTGGAAGCAGTTTTGGTTCAGGCTGCTGATGCCACTTCTGCGGCTAGGCCAGGAGCGCGGAGAGAAGTTCTTGAGAGTTATGTGAAAAGACTGGAAAATTTGGAGAAAATTGCAAGTTCCTTTTCCGGTGTTTCCAAATCTTTTGCCCTTCAAGCTGGTAGAGAGATTCGGATTATTGTTGAGAGTAGTAAAGTTTCAGATGAGAAAGCTTTTTGGTTGACGAAGGAAATTACCAAGAAGATAGAGCAAGAGTTGCAATACCCTGGACAGATTAAAGTAACTTTGATTCGGGAGACACGAGTTGTCGATTACGCTAAATGAGGTGTTCTGAAAGATGAAAATCTTATTCATTGGTGACATAGTTGGGCGTGCTGGACGTGCTGTTTTGAAGCATAATCTCCAGATCATTAAGGAGAAAAAGCAGATAGATTTTACCGTTGCCAATGTAGAAAATGCTGCTGGAGGATTTGGACTAACTTCAAAACTCGGAGAAGAGATTTTGAATTTAGGTGTGGATGTGATGACCTCAGGAAATCATATATGGGATAAAAGGGAAGTATATGATTATTTAGCGCGCCAAGATCGACTACTTAGACCCGGTAATTACCCTCCAGGAACACCTGGTAGATGTCATTTTGTGGGAGAAAGCAGACAAGGTAATCTTGTAGGAGTTCTCAATCTTCAAGGAAGGGTATTTATGCCTACTATTGATTGTCCGTTTCGCTTCGCTCAACAAGAAATATCCAAGCTGCGTGAGACGACACAGGTGATCATAATAGATTTTCATGCTGAGGCTACTTCCGAAAAAATGGCTTTTGGATGGTTTGTGGACGGAAGTGTATCGGCAGTTGTTGGAACGCATACCCATATTCCAACTGCTGACGCAAGAGTTTTACCAGAAGGTACAGCGTACATTTCAGATGTAGGCATGACCGGATCTTATGAGTCAGTTATAGGAATGCAAATTGACTCCTCTGTCTCACGTTTTTTGACTGGATTACCTTCTAGGTTTGAACCAGCAACAGATTTTCCTCGCCTTTGTGCAGTAATTTTAGATGTGGATGAAACCACCGGTTTGACTCGTTCCATTGAACCTTTTGTAGTTGATAGCTACTGATTATTATAGTGGGAGGCTGTAGGACAAATTGTCATACAGTTTTGCTTACTTTAATTTTTTTTATCAGGTAGATATCCCTGTAAGTACTTTCCAGTATGCGATTTCATTTTGACAATAATTTCGGGGGGGCCTTCTGCTACCACTTGTCCTCCGTTTTTACCTCCTTGAGGTCCTAGGTCAATGATCCAATCAGAACATTTAATTACATCCAGATTATGTTCAATTACGATCAATGAAGCTCCTTGGGAAATCAATTTATCAAAGGCTCGTAGCAGTCTTCTAATGTCCTGAAAGTGTAAGCCTGTGGTAGGTTCGTCAAAAATAAAGAGAGGTTGTTTAGAGGTTTTTTTAGAAAGGTGAGCAGCTAACTTAATCCTTTGTGCTTCGCCACCTGATAGAGTAGTAGCGGACTGTCCTAATCTCAAATATCCAAGACCCACTGCATCGAGAACTTTTAGTTTGCGAACAAGTAAGCGGTTGGATCTGAAAAATTTAAGTGCCTCTGTTACTGTAAGTTGAAGGACGTCGGCGATAGTTTTCCCTTTATAGGTAACTTGCAAGATCTTATTCGTATAACGATTTCCTTTGCAATTCTCACACAGTAGTTCGACGTCAGCTAAAAATTGCATTTCAACAGTAACTGTGCCTGAACCTCGGCAAGTTTCACACCTTCCACCGGAAACGTTAAAGGAAAAATGAGAGGGTTTTAGATTGTTTGATTGAGATGCTCTCGTGGAAGCAAAAAGTTTTCTAATTTCATCGAATGCTTTGATATATGTGACTGGATTGGAACGGGGTGTTTTACCAATAGGAGTCTGATCAACCAGTAAAACTTCACTAAGTTGTTCCCACCCTTCAATCCGATCAAGTTTGCCAACATTACCTTTCCATTCTTGTCTTAATTTTTTAAGGCCAGCGTACAAAACTTCATGGACCAAAGTGGATTTTCCTGAACCAGATACTCCTGTGACACAAACCATTACACCCAGTGGAAAGTTTACTGAGATATTTTTGAGGTTATGTTGTTGGGCTCCATAAAGGGCCAGGATATTGCCATTAGTAGGACGGCGAAAGACCGGTGTGGGAATGGTTGAATTCCCAGTTAAATAATTTCCAGTCAATGAATCATGATTACGTAATATAGAGGGTAAATCCCCGCTGTGAACAAGGTGTCCTCCCTGTTCTCCTGCTCCAGGACCTAGATCGATGATGTGGTCTGCTGCTTTAATCATCTCCTTTTCATGTTCAACTACAACGATCGTGTTTCCCAAGTCTCTAAGATATTTAAGGATTTCAATAAGGCGCTTCTCATCTTTTGCATGTAGACCTATGGAAGGTTCATCTAGGACATAGAGAGTTCCAACTAAAGAGGAACTCAAAGATGCAGCCAAGTGAATCCTTTGTATTTCTCCGCCACTGAGAGTTGAAGTAAGTCGGTTTAGAGTCAAATATTCCAATCCAACTTTCATTAGAAAATCCAAACGTTGTTTTATCTCCTTTAATATATTTTTTGCTATTGTTAGTTGGGAATTAGTTAAATTGATTTGGGTGAAAATTTTTTGAAGTTCATCTATGGATAGGGCAATTAATTGGGTTATGCGTTTCTCTTCCACATAGACATCTCGAGCCTCTTGACATAAGCGTTCACCGGCACATTCGGAGCATAGAGTGTAACTACGGTATCGGCTAATAAAAATACGAATATGCATCTTGTATTTTTTCTTTTCTAGGTAGCGGAAGAAACCTAAAACTCCAGGAAATTTTTTTTCTCCTTCCCAAATTTTTCTGCGTACTTTTTCAGAGAGTTGTTTGAATGGCACATCTAATGGGATTTTTTTTTCTTCTGCATAGGTTTCGAGTTTCTTTTGGAAGCGACGGTAGCGAGGCTTGGTGAATGGTTCGATGGGTTTATCGGAAATTGTTTTTTCTTGGTCGGGAATAATAAGTTGTTGGTCTAGAGTGATTGTATTTCCAAATCCTTGGCAAGTAGGGCAGGCCCCGTAAGGGTTGTTGAAGGAGAAAAGACGGGGTTCTGGTGTCCGATAAGAAATTTGGCAATGCTGACATTCAAATCTTTCAGTGAACCGTAATATTTTTTGAGATTTATGCTGATCTTTTTTCCCCAAAACGAAAACTTCACAAATCCCATTTCCTTCGAGATAACAGAGTTCCAGAGAGTCCGTTAATCGACTTTGGATGTCGGGTTGAATTACTAGGCGATCGATGAGCACGTTAGTCCGTTCTAAATTTTTAAGAGATGTAAGATTAGGTTCTGGCAATTTGTGGATTTTGATACTTTGAGATCTTGAGCTGATGAGTCTCTGAAAACCAAGTTTAAGGAGATTCTCTAAGAGAACCTTAAGTGGGATGTCAGCGCTTTGTTTGTCTGAATTCAGGTCAAGGCGGCTTCCTTTAAAGGGGAAGGTGATATAGATTCGAGTGTCTCGTGGTAGTGATACTAATTGTTTGTGTATCTCTTCAATAGTATTGTTTCTGACTTTACGACGACATTCTCGACATTTGATGATTCCTACTCGTGAAAATAAAAGACGCAGATAATCATAAATTTCAGTTACTGTGCCTACTGTCGATCGTGGATTTCGAGTAGTGTTTCTTTGTTTTATAGCAATGGGCGGGCTGATTCCTATGATTTCACGAACGTGAGGTTTGTTGATACGTTCTAAAAATTGCCGAGCGTAAGCTGAAAGTGATTCAACATATCTTCGTTGTCCTTCGGCATAAAGTGTGTCAAATGCCAGGCTAGATTTTCCCGACCCACTAACACCTGTGATCACGGTCAGGCGGTTAATAGGAATATTGACATCGATGCCCTTCAGATTGTTTTGTTTGGCTTCTAGAATTTGGATGAAATGATTAGTCGAATAGTTTTCAGACATGGCAAAACTCTCAGTCTATCACGATTGCTTTGGAGCAGTGGTAGCCCATGTTATAGTGACTGTCGTTATGAAAATTAAGACGCTTGATTCTTGCACAGCTTTACCTGGGGGAACCATTCGGATTGAAGTTGAAGGACTTGAAGATCCCTCAGAAGTTCAAGTTGAAGTCGGTGGTGTTAATGCTGAGATATTGGCGGCTTCTACCAAAGCTTTAAGTATCAGGATTCCAGACAAATGTAAGAACGATTTGGTTGTTAGAAATGCGCATGAAGTAAATATGCGTTTGCAGGTGGGGCGTTTGGTCACTTCGGAGCTTCATTCTGTTGGGAATCCTGTAGTGGATTCTATGGGTAATGTTTATGTTACATACAGTGGAACACGGGGAGAGAAAGTTCCATTTGGTGTGTTTGTGGTGCATCCAGATGGGAGTAAACATCCTTTTTTGGCTGAGGTTATCAATCCTACAGGATTAGCAATTGGTCGAGATGAGTATCTCTATATCAGTAGCCGATACAATGGGGATATTTATAGGTCTACTTTCGACAAGCAAGTTGAAAAATATATTGATGGACTTGGCTTGGCCAGTGGATTGGTTTTTGATTCACAAGATAATCTGTTAGTGGGGGACCGCGGCGGAACTATTTACAAGGTTGATCCTAATCGGAATATTACAGTTCTTTGTGAATTAGAGCCTAGTGTTTCTGCGTATCACTTGGCTATAGGACCGGATGATACTCTTTTTGTAACGGGTCCAACCTTGGCAACACAGGACTGTATTTACGAAGTTTCTCCTAAGGGTCAGGTTGATGTTTTATTTAAAGGACTAGGTCGTCCCCAGGGACTCGGGTTTGATCCTCAGGGAAATCTCCAAGTAGTGGCTTCGTACCAAGGGAAGAAAGGTTTATACACTTTTCAACATGGTGAGCCCAAACTAAGTGTTGCGGGTCCAATGTTGGTGGGATTAGCTTATGATTCGGGAGGGAAAGTACTCTATCTGGTAGATAGTACTAATCTATTTCGTTTGGAATGGACGGAGGATGGTTGAAGCAAATCTATTGGTTAGAGATCTAAAGTTGCTCTGACAATGTCAACTTTTTTTCGTGTTACTAAGCGGGATAAGGCTACTCGTGCCCGCTGCGGACTTCTGAAAACCTCTCATGGAGATATTGAAACTCCAGTTTTCATGCCCGTGGGAACCGCAGCAACTGTCAAGGCCATGCCTCACGAACTTTTAGAGCAACTTGATCCTTCGATTATTCTGTCTAATGCCTACCATCTGTATTTGCGTCCTGGTCAGGAGGTGATTAGTGCTCACGGCGGGCTTCACCAATTTATGTCATGGGGTAGACCTGTTCTGACCGATAGTGGGGGCTATCAAGTTTTTAGCCACAGGGCACTTAGAAAAATCAGTGAAGATGGGGTCGATTTCAGGTCCCACCTAGATGGAAGTTCTCATTTTTTTTCTCCTGAGAAAGCAATTCAACTTCAACAAGTGCTGGGGTCAGATATCATGATGGTATTGGATGACTGTACCCCCTACCCGGTTACTGAAAAAGAGGCAAAAGACTCTATGTTACGTTCCATGCGTTGGGCTAAACGTTGTGAGCAAGTTCACCAGAGTGGAGAGCAGGCATTATTTGGAATCGTACAAGGTAGTGTTTTCCTGAAGCTGCGAGAAGAGTCGCTAGAGCATTTGAGTGGAATGAATTTCCAAGGCATTGCTCTTGGAGGGCTTAGCGTAGGAGAACCTAGACTACTGATGTATGAAATTGTAGAGCATTTGAGTGATTTGATGCGGGAGGATAAACCTCGCTATGTGATGGGAGTTGGTATGCCACAAGACCTATTCTTTTGTGTGAAGCAGGGAATGGATATGTTCGATTGTGTTTTGCCAACCCGCAATGCTAGAAATGGAACACTCTTTACTTCTCTCGGCCCCATTAAGATTAAGAATGCCCGGCATCGGTTTGATCAAAAGCCGCTAGATCCCCATTGTACTTGTTTCGTGTGTCGTCGATATACGCGCAGCTATTTGAGACATCTCTACGTTTCAGGAGAAGTAGTTGCAGGTATTTTAAATACTTACCATAACCTTCATTTTTATCTTGATTTGATGCATAAAATTCGACAAAGTATCGCACTTAATTCGTTGACAGAATTTGAGGAGAAGTTTAACGAGCAATATGCTGAATTGACTGATATCTGATATACTGGCGCCTTCCATAATCTGGATTATCCTGAGTTGTTGAATGGTAAAAAGACGGAGTTGAGGAAGTTAAGATGGTAGTTACTGCGTTATTGGCACAGCAAACCCAATCACCTATTACGCTGTTTATGCCGTTTGTTCTGGTTATTGCTATCTTCTATTTGCTGATCATTCGGCCTATGCAAAAGCGAAAGAAGGCTCATGAGGTACTTATAACCAGTCTGTCAAATGGAGATAAGGTGATTACCAATGGTGGAGTTTATGGAACAGTATCAGGTATTCGAGACAATACGTTTGTTTTGAAAGTAGCAGAGCAAAAAGATGGTGCTGTGAAGATTGAGATTTCAAAAAATGCAATTGCTTCTTTACAAGAGGCTCCAGAAAATTAGCTAGGATTCAATAGGTGTTCGTAAAGTGAGGTGCCTGAGCATCGAATCGGATGCTTTCCGGGTGGTGTGAGTGGCATTGATGAAGAGAAATCTAAAATATCGCTTAATTTTTATTCTTGCTGTAGTGGCTGGGAGTGTCTTTCTTTTTTACCCTCCTTCCCAGAAAATTAATCTGGGATTGGATCTCAGGGGAGGGGTGCATTTAGTTCTTCAAGTAGCGACTACAGATGCTGTAAGAGCTGAAGCTAACCAAGTCCGAGACCGAGTTGAGGCAGATCTCCGAGAAAACGGAATTGTGTTTTCCCGAACGCGAGTTTCCGACGATTTCCAGGTCGAAATTCTTGGGTTATTGCAAGACCAAGAAGAGGATTGGGAAAATTACTTAACCCAATACTCTGCTAACTGGACGGTACGGTCTCGTTTCCGTGAGGGTGAGATAGACTCGGTTCTGTCTATGAATGCTGCTTATCGAAAAGTTCTGATTGATCAAACTGTTCGTCAGGTAAGGGAGACCATCAGCAGACGTGTGGACCAATACGGAGTAGCAGAACCCACGATTGTAGTCTATGGGAGCGGGGATGTTAAGGACCAGATTATTGTAGAACTTCCAGGGATTGAGGATGCTCCTCGTGTTATCAACCTAATCAAATCTGTGGCCCTCTTAGAATTGAAGATTACCCATCCTACCCAAGGAGGGCCATACACTAGCCGAGAAGCGGCTATACAGTCGTTCAATGGGGCATTACCTCCTGATTTTGAAGTATTGAAGTATCAAGACACTAGTGAGACCGGTGGCGAAGAAGCGTATATGGTAGTTCGTAAGGCTGCCTCCATTACCGGCCAGCATCTTAAAAATGCGCGTCGTGCAGAGGATGCTTTTTCTGGTCGTTCTGAGATAGAGTTTTTTTTAAATGCCGAAGGAGTAGCGCTGTTTAGTCGGGCAACTGAGCAAAATGTGGGAAATAGACTAGCCATTGTTTTGGATGGGAAGATCCGGTCGGCACCTAATATTAGCGAAAAGATCACCACAGAGTCCGCCCGGATTACAGGGACTTTTTCTGCAGTAGAAGCTGAGGATCTGGCGTTGGTTTTGCGCTCAGGAGCACTTCCGGCAAAGATCACGATGCTGGAGAATCGCACCATAGGACCTTCTTTGGGACAGGATTCCATTGATCGAGGGGTGCGTGCTTCTTGGGTGGCTGTGATTTTAGTGGTGATAGGAATGTTGATCGCCTATCGGGTTTCGGGTATGAATGCTGTAGCTTGTCTATTGTTGAACTTAACAATCTTGACGGCAGTTCTTGCCTATTTTCGTGCTACTCTGACTCTTCCTGGGATTGCAGGTATTATCTTAACAATCGGTATGGCTGTTGATGCCAACATTCTGATTTTCGAGAGGATCAAAGAAGAACTTCGTGTGGGAAAAACAGTTCGTAGTGCTGTGGATGCAGGTTTCAGCCGTGTATTTTTAACCATTATTGACACGAATCTTACTACTTTAGTTGCAGCACTTTTTCTTTTTCAATTTGGAACTGGGCCTATTCGTGGTTTTGCAGTGACTTTGGCAGTAGGTTTAATAGCTAATATATTCACAGCTGTTTTTGTTTCAAAAACGCTTTTTGGTTTGATTCTTCAAAAATCGAATATTGAGAAACTTTCTATTTGAGTAAGTAACAGGAATTAAGGTTCCTAGAGTGTTAAGTGAAATTGGTTAAGATTTATGGATATTGTTAAGAATCCTCAAGTTGATTGGCTTAAATTCAAGTGGATATTCATTAGTGTATCGGTGGTGCTTGTTTTATTTGGGGGGGGGGCCTTACTCACTTCTGGGCTGAATCTTGGAATTGACTTTACTGGGGGGACGTTAGTGTACGTTAAATTTAAGGATACTCCTCAGATCGATACAATTCGCACAACTTTAAATAGGGCTGGCCTCAATGGCCAAGAGGTTGTTCGCTTTGATGAAGAATCCAAAAATGAAGTCCAAATTCGTATGGCGCATAGTAAGACAGATGATTCCCTTGATCTTTCTCGGGAAAGTGAACAGATTTCTTTAGCGTTGCGTGAAGAGTACAACCGAGAGCACTTGAGTAATGAGAAGCTAGATTTGAACAATGTATCAAGGATTGAGCTATCTACTAAGTTACGGAATTTGGATCCGGAGAAGCTTATTGACTCTCTCTCCGCTTCAGAACTGAGTCTGCATTACGATGAAGTGGCAAACAAAATAGTTGATTACCGTAACCAGAACAGTGGAATGATTCACAATTTTTCTGAGTTGGATGGTTTGGAGTTGTCTACTACAGTGAGTCATGTAATCTCTGAGGAGACCTATTTAGGTAATTTTGTAGTGATTAGTGTGGAGAGTGTTGGTCCTAAAGTAGGAGAAGAACTCAGAACGCGAGCAAGAGCAGCAATTTTCTTTTCTCTCATAGGAATGTTGATTTACATTGCTTTGCGTTTTAGTTGGATTGATGGGTTTGCAGCTATTGTGGCTTTGTTTCATGATGTTTTTATTACTATTGGTATATTTTCACTGGTTGAAGTAGAAATTTCTTTGACGGTGGTGGCGGCTTTGCTGACCCTAGTGGGGTATTCCATAAATGATACGATTGTTGTATTCGATCGAATGCGAGAGAACAAAAGGTTAATGCGCCGTAGTGATTTATACACCATTATTAACAAGAGTATTAATCAGACTTTAAACCGGACTATTATGACGTCGGGAATGACCTTTGTAGCAGTTTTTTCTCTATATTTGCTTGGAGGACAGGTACTACAGGGGTTTTCTCTGGCATTAGTAATTGGCATCATTGTAGGGACTTATTCATCTGTGGCGATTGCGAGTCCAATTGTTTTTTGGTGGCAGAATTATCGGACCAAAAAATCGGTTTGAATTAAGGGATTTTTTCTGTCAGAATCTTATACTCTGTTTTTGATATTGGCTTCGGAGCGAGCTATGGGAGAATAATTTTCTTGACTCAATTAATAACCAATATTAATATCGCCTGCAAGCATGGGCACGGTGTATTAGGGTGTATTAGGACATTCGGGACCCGGAGATTCGAGATGATGTGGGGATTAATGAAAGGTAAACGACGTAATGTTTGATCAGATGATCGAATCTACAACTGAGAGAAAGGGAACTACTCTTTCTAGCTTCTTGATCTCTTTTGTAAGTCACGTGGCAGCTCTTGTAGTAATGTTGTTGGTGCCACTCATTTATTTTGATGCACTTCCGGAACACGAACTTCTAACTTTCTTGGCACCGCCGCCACCACCACCACCACCACCACCACCACCACCACCGACTGCTCCTCCACCTCCGATAATTAGGAAGGTGCAGGTTGTTAGGATGGATCCCTCAAAGTTTGTGGCTCCGACTGAAATTCCTACAGAGATTCCGCCACCAGCGGATGATTTGCCAGAATTTTCTAGTGTGGTAGGACCGAGTACTGGTGTGCCGGGTGGGCTATTAGGTGGTGTACCTGGAGGAGGTTCAATTGGATTGAGTGCAGCTCCTCCACCCCCTCCGCCCAGGAAGAAAAAAGCTCCAGTTCGTGTGGGTGGAAATGTTCAGTCTTCTAAGCTTATTCGTCGAGTGGAGCCAGAGTATCCTGAGCTAGCCAAGAGGGCACGTGTTCAGGGTATCGTAATTCTTCAGGTAACAGTTGACGAGACAGGTAGTGTTGGAGCTATAAAAATAATTAGGGGTCATCCTCTTTTATCTCCTCCCGCATTGGCGGCAGTGAGACAATGGAAGTATTCCCCGACAATTCTTAATGGTGAGCCGGTTCAGGTTGTAGCGACTGTAACAGTGAATTTTGTACTCAGTCAGAGTCGAGGTTAGGTGTGGATCTTAGATATGCCGATCAAATCATTGGTTCTATTGAGTTCTTGGGTATTAAACTTTATTTTCAAAAATGAAACAAAATCGATCATTTCTTTGGGAGGTAAATAATGGGTAGTTTTATGGAAATGTGGGAGCAGATGGGCATGCTAGCCAAACTAGTTGTCATTGCTCTGGGTGTTGAGTCGGTCTGGTCCATTCAGGTGATGATTGAAAGGTATTTAACCTATCGAGCTGCGCGTAATCAGTCGATTGATTATGCTCCAGCAGTCGCCGATTCTTTGCAGGGCGGGAACTTCAATGAAGCCATCGCACTGGCTGAGGAGAATGAAAAGAGTCATATCGCCAAGGTAGTAGGAGCTGGCTTGCAGGAGTTTCAGGCACATCCAGGAGGACAGTCTACTTCAGAGGAAGCTATTGAGGCAGCCAGTAGAGCATCTGGAAGAGCCACAGCGCTTGCCATTGAGGAGATGAAGAAAGGTCTTTCAGGTTTGGCTACTATTGGTGCTACCGCACCTTTTGTGGGACTGTTTGGAACCACGGTCGGTATTATCAATGCATTTGCAGGTATGAGTTCTGGTGAGGATACTGGTTTGGCCGCTGTTGCTGGCGGAATTTCTGAGGCCCTTGTTGCTACTGCTATTGGGCTTTTTGTGGCAATTCCTGCTGTGATGGCGTACAACTATTTTACTGGAAGGGTCGAATCTTTTGTTGTAGAGATGGATAATTCCTCTTCTGAGTTGGTTGATTACTTCTTAAAACGAAGGGCTCAAAGTGGGAATGACTAGCGGCGGCGGCAAAAGAGGCCGTAGTGGCAGTGCAGTTAATTCGGAGATTAATGTTACTCCGATGGCGGATGTCATGCTGGTTCTGCTTATCATTTTCATGATCACCACTCCGTTGTTGCAGGAAGGGGTTTATGTGAATAAACCCCTGGCTGACAATGCAGCGGAAGCTCCTGACGCAGAAGCTGAAGGTGCGACCATGGTAACTGTAACTAGGCAGCAAGAGATTTATGTTAACTCAGAGCGAGTCCTAGAAGACGATTTGATAAATAATCTTGCTGATCGGATAGCTTCAGCACCTGATTTGCCCTTGTTTGTCAAAGGCGATGTGGCTGCTTCTTACGGCAAAGTAGTAGATGTGATCAACAGTGCACGCGATGCCGGTGCGGAAAAAATTGGTTTAATGGTAGAGCGCAGAGAAGGGGGGTTTTAGGTCTATGGGAATGTCAGCAAGTAGTGGTGGTGGTCCCAGTGCTAATATCAACATCACTCCATACATAGATATCCTTTTAGTGCTTCTGATCATCTTTATGGTTATCCAACCAACAATGCAATACGATCTTGAAGCTAGAGTACCTCAGAAGGCTCCTGACGAGATTCCAGACAACATTATCGTAAAAACGGATGCGATTGTTGTTTCCATTGATGCGACAGGTGCGTTACGTATTAACCAAGATCCGGTAACATCAGATCTCTTAGGAGAGAGGCTATTCGACATTTATAGCGCACGTGCCAACAAAAATATGTTCATTCAGGGGGATATAAATCTTCCTTATGGTGATGTAGTTCAAGTTATTGATATTGCCAAGGGTGCTGGAGTTGGTGATGTCGGTTTGATGACACCGGAAGAGATTGGGGACGCGGCTGAATAGGCCTGCGGGAAATTCACTCATCAGTTGAAGGAGAAGTCTTAATGTATTCTCGAAAGAAATACTGTGTTTTTATAGTGCTGTTGGTGCTTGTGGTAATGGTGTCAGGCTGCAACATGCTTGATCGGTTAAAAGCGAGAGACCATCTCAATAAAGGTGTCGGAGCTTATACCTCTAAAGATTATGATGAGGCTATTGTGCAGTTTCAGCAAGCCGTAGAAATGGATTCAGGAATTATTGAAGGATACCTTTACCTAGCGGCAGCTCAACGTGCCCAGTTTATTCCTCAGGGGACTAGCTCAGAGAATCTGAGGAGAGCTCAAGATTCAATCGGCACTTTTGAAGAGGTGTTAAAGCGTACTTCGAATGTAACTCACCAATCTACAGCGATGGCTAATCTTGCCGGAATATACAGCGGAATGGGAGACAATGACGAGGCTAAAAGTTGGTATCGTAAGCGTATCAGTATAGAGCCTGAAAACCCCGAGCCGTTGTATGGAATTGCCACTCTTAATTGGCAAATGTCTTATGATGAAACAGGGATGGATGGCGAAGATGCTGAGATGTTGGAGGAAGAAAGAAAGCTAGAGATTGATGGTCTTGTAGATGAGGGGATTGCTGTTTTAAAAGAGGCTTTAGAGATAGATCCCGAGTATGCAGATGCGATGCAGTATTTGAATCTTATGTACCGCGAAAAGGCCAAACTTACCGAAGAGGCAGAAGAAAAAGCAAATTGGGAACGAGAAGCGGATGGATTGGCTTTGCAGGCTCTAGAATTGAAGCGGAAACAGCAAGCAGAGGAGGAAGCAGCTCGTAAAACAGTGGGAGGAGAGTAGTAAACAATCTAGTCTAGTCCTCCTAGTAATTCTTATATATTGAGTGGGGAGACTCTTACGGGAGTCTCCCCCTTTTTTTTGTTTTCATTGCTTTAAACTTTGTGTGTTCTTCAGATTAGATTTATTGAAGTGATAGAATGAGCCAGTGTAAGTATGATTCGTTACAAGGATTTGGAAAAAAGAGTTCGCAGGCATAATCCTACCGCAGATTTCGACCTTTTAAAAAAAGCTTATACTTTCTCCGTTCGTGAGCACAAAGGACAGGTTCGCCAATCAGGAGAACCGTATGTATCTCATCCCCTAGAAGTGGCTAACATTCTGGCTGAAATGAAGCTTGATGTGGTTTGTGTAAGTGTAGGTCTACTCCATGACGTAGTTGAAGATACATTAACTACAGTGGATGTTATCGAAGAGCACTTTGATAAGGATATTGCACACATAGTTGATGGGGTAACCAAGATAAGCCAGATCCAGTTTTCCTCAAAGAGACAGAAACAGGCTGAAAATTTTCGTAAGTTAATACTTGCAATGGTGGATGATATTCGTGTGATTCTTATCAAACTGGCGGATAGGTTACATAACATGCGAACTTTACAACATTTACCTGAAGGGAAAAGGAAGCTAATTGCTCAGGAGACATTGGATATTTATGCTCCTATTGCCCATCGTTTGGGTATAGCCAAATTTAAAGGTGAGTTGGAGGATTTAGCTTTCAAGTATTTGGAGCCAACAACATATAAAAATATTGATACTCAACTAAAGAAAAAGAAGATCACAAGTGAAAATTTTGCTGAACAAGTTATCAAAAGCATGCGAAGGAAATTTAAAGATCAGGGTATTGAAGCCGAAATCAAAAGCCGTGTAAAGAGAGTCTATAGTGCTTTTCAAAAAATGAAGCGCCAGAAGATTGAGTTAGATCAAATATATGATTTTCTTGCCGTGAGAGTGGTTGTAGATGGTGTGAATGATTGTTATGCAGTTTTGGGTATTGTGAATAATATGTGGAAGCCTGTTCCTGGACGAATTAAAGATTTTATCGCTATGCCCCGTCCGAACATGTATCAATCTCTTCATACAACAGTGATTGGCCACGATGGTCATCCTTTTGAAATCCAGATCCGTACAAAGGAAATGAATCGTGCAGCTGAGGAAGGAGTTGCAGCACACTGGAAATATAAAGAAGGAGTGCCTAAGGAAGGCAAAGAGGATAAACGTTTTCAATGGTTGAGCCAATTGTTGGAATGGCAACAAGAGATGGGTGATCCGCATCAATTTTTGAGTAATCTTAAAATCCAATTATATCCTGAGGAGGTTTATGCATTCACTCCGAAAGGAGAGGTTATTACTCTGCCGCGTGGTGCGACACCTGTGGATTTTGCTTATTCAATTCATACCGAAGTTGGTAATGAGTGTGTGGGAGCCAAAGTTAACAGCCGAATTGTTCCCTTAAAGTATAAATTACGTAATGGAGAAATTGTTGAAATTGTGACTGCTAGCAAAGCACATCCCAGATTGGATTGGCTCAAATTTGTTAAGACTTCCCGTGCTAAAGCAGCCGTTCGGAGATGGATTACTCTAAAACAGAAAGAACAAGCAATTGAGTTAGGCAGAAAACTTCTTGATAGGAGTGCACGTAAACACGGATTTGATGTTAAGAAATATTCCAGAGAGCTTGATTCAGTTATTTCAGGGTTTAATGCTTCCAGTATAGATGATCTTTTAGCAGGGATTGGATTTGGCAGGGTATCGTGTCGAAATGTCTTAAAAAGAATAGATCCGGTTCAGGTCGAGAAAACACCTGAAGAAGTTCCTAAATCGAAATTAACTAGAGTTGTTAATAGGGTGTTGCGGCGTTCCGATAAAGCTATTCAAGTAAAGGGTTATGATGATTTACTAGTTTATCGAGCTCGATGCTGTAGTCCCATACGTGGCGAAGAAATTATTGGTTACATAACTGTAGGGCGAGGAATTTCTATTCATTCGCTAAGTTGTCCCAGTGTGGAAAGTTTAATTTTCAATCCGGAAAGACAAATCGAAGTTGAATGGACTCGTGAAGATCAAGGGGTAACCTACCCAGTTCGTCTACTAACTTCTACCGAAGATAGAACGGGTATTTTAGCTGATATAACCTCAGCTGTTTCCAGCATTGGAACGAACATCGTAAATGTACAAGCTAGTACGGTTGATAGTCGATATGGATTAATTGATATGACGGTGGAAGTCAGTGACGTTGAGCATCTAGAAAAGATTATGAATTCTATTAAGGCCGTTGATGGAATTCATGAAGTGGAGAGAAGAAAGATTCGAAGCAGAGTAGAGAAAGGGAAATCTGAAATAGGTGAGCAAACTGAAAAGTCGCCTAGTTGATATTTGAGAATTTAAGCAATGAAGGGTTTTTCAACTCTTCCAGACTTAAGACACTGTGCGCAAACCCGAATGCGGCGAACAGAACCGTTCACAACTGCCCGAACACGTTGAAGGTTTGGATTCCAACGTCGTTTGGTTACATTGTGAGCATGCGAAATATTATTGCCGAATTGGGGACCTTTCCCACAAATTTCACACATCTTAGCCATTTTCTATCTCTCCAAGTGCCACTTCACTACGAAGCTGAAAATTAGACCATTGCAACTGGGGTTATGTCAAATTTAGCTCCTATTTACCTTTCTTTATCACAGGCTAATTTATTCTTTCCCAATTCGATTAATTGGGAGATTTATCTCAATTTTAGATATTATTAGTTAGTAATGAAGAATGTTTATATTGTTTCAGCCTGTCGCACTCCAATCGCTAAGTTCCAAAGTGAGTTAAAGTCTTTGTCCGCGGTAGATTTAGGAACTGTAGTGGTTAAGGATGCTGTTCGGCGGGCAGGAATATCCAAAAGATCTGTCGAAGAAGTCATTATGGGAAATGTTCTGTCAGCAGGATTGGGACAAAACCCTGCTCGTCAAGCAGCTATTGGTGCTGGTTTACCAGTGCAAGTTGCCGCTTTGACGATCAATAAGGTGTGTGGGTCAGGTTTGAAAGCGGTGATTCTAGCTGTGCAAGGAATTCAAGTTGGAGACGTACAAGTAGTGGTGGCAGGTGGTATGGAAAGTATGACCAATGCTCCCTATATACTCCCTAAAGCTAGGATGGGAATTAGATTGGGTCACGGAGAAATTCTCGACTCAATGATTTGTGATGGTTTGTGGGATGCCTACGAAAATTATCATATGGGATGCACAGCGGAGGTTGTGGCATCTAAATATAACTTATCTCGGCAGAATCAAGATCAATACGCTGTAGAGTCACATGTTCGTGCCATTGAAGCGATGCAAAAAGGATATTTCCTAGAAGAAATAGTGCCGGTTTCTAGCGGTGATGGGGACTGTTTTGAGATAGATGAGGGTCCACATAAACAGGTATCTCTAGCATCACTGGCTAACCTGAAGCCTGCTTTTCAGGAGGGTGGAACTGTAACTGCTGGTAATTCCTCACAGATCAGTGATGGAGCAGCAGCTCTTACACTTTTTTCCGAGAATGCCATACAAAGTCTTGGTGTTGAGCCAATGGCCAGAGTGGTCGCTTCAGTAACCACAGGCACAAAACCTTCTCTAGTCATGATGGCTCCTATGGCAGCTATACATGAAGTCCGAAAGAGAGCTGGATGGAAAGAGGACCAAGTGGATTTGTACGAAGTCAACGAGGCTTTTTCTGTTCAATCATTAGCTCTAATCGGAGAAGTTCCTCTCGATCCTCTCCAACTCAACGTACATGGAGGAGCTGTAGCATTGGGTCACCCTATCGGAGCTAGTGGTGCTCGAATACTCACTACCTTATTGTATGCATTGCAAAAAAAGAGACTCAAAAAAGGTGTTGTCAGTTTGTGTTTGGGAGGTGGCAACGCCGTTGCTATGGCTGTTGAATTGGTGTAAATCGCCAATATGAAAATATGTAATTCTGGTGATTTGAGGAAATTAATATCAGGTCATGGGTGTGAAGTATAGTGATTATCATCGGTAATCAGGAAAGAAGTGTAGAGATTATAGGAAAGGGATGGCTATGAGCGAAAATGAGAAAAAAACAAAAGCTATAGAGATGGCACTCACCCAAATTGAGCGACAGTTCGGTAAGGGGTCGATTATGAAGTTAGGTGGTGATGCCAACTCGAATATCCCAGTAATTTCTTCGGGATCTTTAGCGATTGATGCAGCTTTGGGGATTGGTGGGTATCCACGGGGACGGATTATTGAGGTATATGGCCCAGAATCAGGTGGCAAGACCACGATTGCTTTGCACGCAATCGCCCAAGCTCAAATGAAGGGGGGCACTGCTGCTTTTATCGATGCAGAGCATGCAATGGATCCTCAGTATGCCCGCAATTTGGGAGTTGATATTAAGGAACTGTTAGTTTCTCAACCTGACAGTGGAGAACAGGCTCTGGAGATTGCTGAGATGTTAGTGCGCAGCGGGGCAATAGATATTCTTGTTATTGATTCAGTGGCGGCGTTGGTGCCTCGAGCAGAACTGGAAGGAGAAATGGGTGATTCTCATATGGGTTTGCATGCCCGACTTATGTCACAGGCTCTACGCAAATTAACTGGTATTGTTTCTAGATCGCAAACTTGTCTAGTCTTCATTAATCAGATCCGTGAAAAAATTGGAGTTATGTTTGGTAATCCAGAAACTACCACAGGTGGACGAGCGTTGAAGTTCTATTCTTCTATCCGTTTGGAAATTCGAAGAAAAGCTTCTATTAAAGAAGGGGACCAGAATTTAGGTAACCGGACTAGAGCCAAAATTGTGAAGAATAAATTGGCTCCTCCTTTTAGAGAAGCCGAATTTGACATTATGTTTGGTAAGGGGATTTCTAGGGAAGGAGAATTGCTCGATCTGGCTGTAGATCACAAAGTGGTAGAAAAAAGTGGTTCTTGGTTTGCTTACGGACAAGAACGGTTGGGACAAGGCAGGGAAAACAGTAAGCAATTTCTAGCAGAAAACGATGATATCGCCGCCAATATTGAGCACCAGGTGAAGGTCGCTTTGGGTATCACAAAACCCCTGAAAGAGGTAGAAGCGGCTGGTCAGTCTAGTTAAGTAGTGGTTCTTGTTTTTTACAAACCCATATCTTTTCGGACGTTTCTGAGAAGGACAGGTAAGCCGCTAGTGTTTGAGTGAACCGATCTATAAAGCTGATACAGTCTTTCTCTTGCTTCTTTCGAGGCGGATCCTTTCAGCACCACAGCCTTTGCGAAGGATAAAATGGCCTGTTCGCTTTTTCCAGCTCCCCAGTGAATATCTCCTAGTCGTTTGTGGGAGTAATCATTTTCAGGAGAATATTTTGTTGAGTTTTCAAAACTTTTGAGAGCGGCGCCCATTTTCTTCTGCTGAAAAGCTAACTCTCCTACAGTTTGGTGAAAGAAGCCACGCAGTGTATTTAAGCTTTCCTTCTGTGAGGATTTTGACACTGCACTAAGACCTCTCTTGGCATAATTGGCCGCTTTGGGCATTTCATTGGTGCCCCAATAGGATGCAGCCAGTGCCTGCAACATTGTCAAATTGCTGGAGTTGTGTCTTAGGGCACGTTCTGCCCATGTTCGCAGTCGAACTGTATCTCCAAGAGATTGATATGCTGTGGCAACCAAAGAAGCAGTAGTGGAACTGGGTTTTTCAGAATAGAGTTTACTACCAAAGCTGACTAGTTTTTGCACGTTGCCAAGTTGTTGGTACGCTTGGGTTGCTGCTTGAATAGAAGTGGAATCATCGGGACGGTGCCTCAGGAATTTCTCTGCCTTAGCTGCTATGCTCTTCCACTGGCCAGACTTTTGAAGTGATTGATAAATTTGAGAGTAAAGATATGAGACATTGGGGTCCAAATCAGATTTGGGATAAGTTTGGACAAACTGTACAAGCAAAGCTTCTTTTTTTGCCCGGCTTTTTTCGGCGTCTGCCTTCATATAGAGATCATACTCTTGGTCATATGTGTCTTGGGAAATTACTGTGGTAGGAAGGAAAACCAAGCATATGACTAACAGTAATACTTTTGATGTTACATTCTTCATTGTGTCCTCCTGAGTCGCACTGATTCTAACCCAACCAAGATAGCATACACTCTCCTTTTTGACACCACAAACGATAGTAGAACAAGTCTTGAGATTTGTGTTTTGTGGCGAAGTATTTTATCTTGCAGTTTCTCCTCTTCACATCGAGATGGCTTTCGGATAAAATTTTTGGCCTGTTAGCTGTTTTTTCGGGGATCGTCTAATTGGCAAGACAGCGGCCTTTGGCGCCGCCGATCCAGGTTCGAGTCCTGGTCCCCGAGCCATGCCTAACCTGAGTTGTGGTATTTACTTCCAAATGAATTTATGAAAGTTTTCGAATCCAATAGGAGGGGATATGATTAGACGAAAGATTAACTTATCAGAATTTTTAGCATTTTTAGTTATTTGCGGAGTATTTTTATTACAAGGTTCATGTCAGACTGAACAGACAGTAGAAGTTTTACCGTTTGTAGAGTATCTGACTTCTGAAAGTGTGTCATCTTCCGATCTCCCATTTTCTGATGCCGTAAGAGTTGGTCAGATGCTTTATCTGTCTGGAAAGATCGGTGTTTTACCTGATTCTAATGTCTTAGCTCCGGGGGGAATAACAGGAGAAACAAAGCAGGTTATGGACAGCATACGAAATCTTCTTGCAAGGAATGGTTCATCAATGAACAATGTTGTGAAGTGTACAGTAATGTTGGCGGACATCGAAGAGTGGGCTGAGATGAACTCTGTTTATGTAACCTATTTTCCCGAATATAAACCGGCTCGAAGCGCTTTTGGTACATCTGGTCTTGCCATGGGAGCTCGAGTGGAGATTGAGTGTTTGGCGACTGTCCCTTAGGGTTGGAATTTTAAGAGGGTCCAAAAGATTATTTGTGTATATAAGGAGGTAAAAGCTATGAGGTATGCAAGTATAAGTAGGTATACATTTTCTGTATGTGTTTTTTTCTTAATATGGACTCCTTTGGGTGCCCAGGAATCTGCTTCCAATTTCAGTTACAGTGGGGATGAGCAAGAGTCCTATCGTCAATTCCAAAAACTGGCAAGTTTCAAGGGATATGTTTTCCGTGATCTAAGAAATCATAAGGTTGTTTCCAAGTTGGAATATGGAGTTCCGGACAGAGAGAATAATGCTTATTTAGAAGCGACAGGATTAAAAACATTTTCAGTCCATATAGATGAACTCCCACCAGGTCAATTTAACACCAAGCACAGGGGGCCGGTGGAAGGGGTAATTTACATTCTTTTTGGACATGGGTACACGATTCTTCAGCCTTATGGTGAGGAGGAAATGAGAATTGAATGGAAAGAAGGGGATTTGATTTCTATCCCAGCTAATTCTTGGCACCAGAATTTCAATTTGGACAAAGAAAATCCAGCTAGGGTTTTAGGGGTGGGAAATGGAGGTCTTATTGGTAAGCTAGGAATTCCCCGACTTCCAGATTTAGAAGATGAACGCTACTCGCAGGAGTACAAAGATTTGTTGAGAAAGGAGATACAAAAAAGAGAGCAATAGAGTAGATACTATTACTAATGGATTCTAAGTATTTACAACTTTATTTGTATCATGAAAATAGCGTATTTGTTTTCCAATTTAGTATGATGTGGGTGTCTATATTGGTAGTAGAAATAGGTATTTAGACTGCTTCCATGGGAAAATTCATCGAAAAAAATCTTAGTGGCTGGGCACAATATCCTCGTAGTACCGGCCGTATATACAGACCTGAAAAAATACAGAGTATTGTCGATATACTGCATGATGGGGAAGAGCATTCGTATATTGGTCGAGGTATGGGCCGCAGTTATGGCGATGCGGCTCTGAACGAGGGTGGAGGTCTTATCTTGACCGACCGCATTCGACGATTCTTGTCATTTAGTTCCAGCACCGGGATAGTAACCTGTGAAGCAGGTATGACATTGGGTAGGATTCTACAAGTTGTGGTCCCACAGGGTTGGTTTTTACCGGTTACTCCAGGTACTAAGTTTGTCACTATCGCGGGTGCTGTTGCGTGTGATGTTCACGGCAAAAATCACCATGTGGATGGTTCTATCTCTAATTTTGTTATTGGTCTAGATCTTCTGTTAGCCGATGGCCGGTTTTTGAGTTGTTCGCGTGAAGAAAATACTGATCTTTTTTGGGCAACTTTGGGAGGAATGGGATTGACTGGGGTGATTCTTGCTGTCACTTTAAGTTTGAGGCGAATAGACTCTGCATTTATCCAAGTAAATTATCAGCGCACCAAAGACTTGGATGAAACCATGGCCTTGCTTGAAGACCAAGATAAGCAACACACTTATTCAGTTGCTTGGGTAGATGGCTTGGCTTCAGGCCGCCATCTGGGTCGCGGTGTTCTAATACACGGAGATCATGCCAGTTCTCAGGACCTTTCTGCTAGACAGAGGCTGGCACCGTTTAATTTCAATCATCGGTGTTCGTGGAATGTTCCATTTCAGTTTCCAGATTTTGTTTTGAATCGGTTGTCAATGGGTGCCTTTAATAGTCTTTATTATAGGCGATTCCAAGGTGATTGTAGCGGTGTGATTGTTGACTATGATCGTTTTTTCTATCCTCTGGATTCTGTATATAAGTGGTATCGAATGTATGGGAGACAAGGATTTGTTCAATACCAATGCGTTATTCCACTTGAGACCAGTTCGAAGGCCTTAAAAGAGATTTTAGACCACTTGAGATGTGATGGGATTCCTTCTTATTTGGTTGTACTTAAGCGTTTTGGAGAGGAAACTGGAATTATTTCATTTCCTAAGCCAGGGTATACCTTGGCTATGGATATTCCGGTTTCAGGAAGGAAATTATTTAGTTCCTTAAAGAAGCTGGATCGTTGTGTTTTAAATAATGGAGGCAGGGTATATCTTGGAAAGGATGCCTGTTTGTCGGCAGAGTCCTTTCGAAAAATGTATCCACGGTACGGAGAGTGGTTAGATCTCAAACAGAAGTTTGATCCTAAAAACATTTTTTCATCCAATCTTTCTCGGAGATTAAAAATCAGTGGAGTGCAGAAATGAAGAAAGTGCTGATTCTCGGTGCTACATCTTCAATAGCAAAAGCTATTGCTGATGAATTGGCCAGACAGGGAGCCAATTTGTTTCTTGCTGGCCGTAATTCTTTAGAATTAGAACGAACTGCTAGAGATTTAGAAATTCGCCATAAAATAGAGGTGAATTTTGGTCAGGTAGATTCGAAAGAATTTTCTAGCCATACAAGTTTTATAAAAGAAGCCATTGAGGATCTTGGAGGAATTGATGGTGTGGTTTTTGCCATCGGTCATTTAGGAGAGCAACCACAGGATAGCCATGATGGAGAGACAGCTCGTGAAATTGTTGATATCAACTTCACTTCGGCCGTCACTTTGCTATCTTCGGTTGCTAATGTTTTAGAAGATCAAGAATATGGATTTATTTTGGGTCTTTCCTCAGTAGCTGGAGATCGGGCTCGTCAGAGCAACTATGTTTACGGAGCTGCCAAAGGAGGATTAAGTTTGTATCTTCAAGGATTACGTAATCGGTTAGACCGGTGTGGAGTCCAGGTAATAACACTAAAATTAGGCTTTGTAGATACTCCAATGACCTATGGGAAAAATCGGCTGTTTTGGGTTTCTTCTCCTGAATATGTAGGTCGGTTAGCTTGTCAAACGCTTAAAAAATCTGCCGGTGTTTATTACATTCCTTGTTTTTGGAGAATGATTATGTTCATTATTCGATGTGTTCCTGAAAGAATTTTCAAGAAACTCAGCTTATGAGTGATACCTTTTTTGTTGAGCGGAGGGATAATTTTATTAGAGAGATAATCCGTCTCTTAAGACCCCACCAGTGGATCAAAAACAGTTTTGTATTTACTGGTTACCTCTTTGCAAAGGGGTGGAATAGTAACGAACTAACTCTTTCCTTGATTATAGCTGTGTGTGCCTTTTCGCTGGTGGCTAGTGGCATTTATGTCATTAATGATTTGAGAGATCGGGAGAGAGATAAGGAACACCCTGAAAAGAGGTTGAGGCCTTTACCAGCGGGCACTATTTCTTCTTGGGGAGCTATCTTTTGTGCAATTGTAATTTTGCCCATTGGAATAGGATTGGGTTATTGGGTTTCTACGGAAGTTCTATATTTTCTTCTGAGTTATGTTGTCATTAACATTTTTTACACCTACTGGTTGAAGCGGATAGTAATTTTAGATGTTTTTGTTCTTGCTTCTGGATTTATTTTACGCATTTTGGTTGGGACTTTAGGAGTTGGAATTCCCCCTTCGAAGTGGTTACTTCTTTGCGGAATTATGCTTGCTCTTTTTCTGGGTTTTGGGAAACGCCAAGCTGAACTTTTAGTTACTCGGTCCTCAGAGCAAAGTGGTCGGGATGTTCTAAACCAATACAGCAATAAAGTTTTGGATAGTATCCTAACTACCTTATCTGCATCTGTATTAGTTACTTATGCGCTCTATACTGTTGATCAAGTAACTGTGCATCGGCACCATACAGAAGCCCTGATTTATACAGTGCCTATCGTAGCCTACGGTCTTTTCCGTTATCTCCATTTGATCTATCACCATGAGGTAGGTCAGGACCCTTCTCGGGATATGTTTAAAGATATACATCTTGTGGGGACAGTGCTGGTGTGGTTGTTGAGTGTAGTATTGATTTTAGGATGAATGGAACATGTTGTAGTTGGCATGGCGATTCAAAATGTAAAAAACAGCCTGTCTTTACTAGTTCTTCTTGAAGGAGAGAGTAATGCCTGAACTGCCAGAGGTGGAAACTATTTTGAGAGGATTAAAGCCACAGGTGGTTGGACGACGTATTCGGAGTGTACGAGTTGGTGACCAGAAAGTTCTACAACTAACAAAGAGCGATTTTAGAGATCGAATGCGCCACGAGATTATACGTAAGTTGAGCCGTCGTGGTAAGTTCCTTATTTTTGAACTTGATGTTTACTATTTGATTTTCCATTTTGGGATGACGGGGCAATTAACTTTTCGAGATCCGAACCGCAAGGATAGTCAAAACTTTATAAGACATTCGGTTACAGGTCTTCAGCGGGCCGTACAGCATGCTCCTGACCAGCATACTCATGTTCAGATTCAGCTAGATAAGGGAACCGCGCTATTTTATCGAGACATTCGTAAATTTGGGAAGATTTTTCTGATTGAAAAGCAACGGGATTTGCTTACTGGTTTTTTTGAGAGGTTAGGCTTGGAACCATTTACTGCTGATTACAATGTCGGATCGTTTTTGAAGGGTCTTCGGCATTCGAAGAGAAGTATTAAATCATTGCTTTTAGATCAGAGTTTTGTTGCAGGTATCGGGAATATTTATGCAGATGAGGCTCTTTTTGAAGCCTATATTCATCCTATTCGAGGGGTCCAGTCGCTCAGACGATCAGAAAAAATTGCTTTATTTGAAGCTATACTAAGGGTTCTAGAGCGAGGGATTAAGTATGGTGGAACCAGTATGAGAGATTATGTGAATAGTGATGGAGAAAAAGGGTCTAATCAAGATAATCTTAGGGTATACGGTCGTCAGGGCGATGTTTGTTATCGATGTCAAACTGTTATCCAGAAGATGGTAGTTAGTCAGAGAGGAACCCATTTTTGTTCTAGTTGCCAATTGTGTTGATTGGAGAAATACAGTAGTTAACTGGTTTGCAAAGTATTATTTAATGGAGTGGCTGATTGAGAAGGTTCTGGAAGCTTCAAATGAGAAATAATCAAAAAGAACGGGTTATAATGTTAACTGCATGATGGTCAAAAATTATTCCCTTGGTCTAAGTACTAAAGGTTTTTGTCATGTTTTAAATATTACCGATCAGGTACGAGACTATGTTGTTGAAAGTGGCATTAGTGCAGGTGTTGTAACTCTGTTTGTGATGGGGTCTACGGCCGGAATTACCACTTTGGAGTATGAACCAGGGTGCGTGAAGGATTTTGAGGAATTGTTTAACAAACTAGCTCCCCCAACACGGGATTACCACCATGAACAAACTTGGCACGATGGAAATGGATTTTCACATGTCAGAGCTTCTCTTCTGAAGCCGTCTTTAGTGGTGCCCTTAGAAGTTGGAAAGCTGAAGTTGGGTACTTGGCAGCAAATTGTGGTAGTTGATTTTGATAATCGTCAGCGTAGTCGAGAGGTTGCTGTGCAGGTGATGGGGGAGTGATTTCTCGATTTGTTAATTTAATGTTTGGAATATTTTTCGATTACAGGAAATTGGGTTTGGGCAAAAATAGTGATGTTATTGGAAGAATAGGGATTTTAGAATTTAGCCATGGGTAGAATTAGCATCCGAGATATTCATAACATGAAGTGCAGGGGTAAAAAGATTTCTGCGGTGACTGCTTATGATTATACCAGTGCTCAGATAGTTGACGCAGCTGGTGTGCCTCTGGTTCTCGTGGGAGATAGCTTGGGCATGGTGACTCTTGGCTATGAGGATACGATTCCTGTCACAATGGAAGAAATGTTGCATCACAGTCGAGCAGTTGTAAAGGGTACCAACAAAGCCCTAGTGATACTCGATCTTCCTTTTTTAAGTTATCAAATTAATACTGGAGAGGCTTTGCAGAATGCAGGTCGTGCTCTTCAGGAAGGAGGAGTGCAGGCGGTCAAGGTAGAGGGTGGACAGAGTATTGTCTCTACAGTGAAAAGAATTGTTGAAATAGGAATTCCTGTAATGGGACATATCGGATTGATGCCACAGTCGGTACATGCACTTGGAGGATATCGGGTACGGGGTCAGGGGAAAGAGGAAGCACTTGAACTTGTACACGATGCCTTAGCTCTTCAGGAAGCAGGAGTATTTGCCGTAGTACTGGAACTAGTTCCAACGCCTCTGAGTCAGTTGATTACAAAACGTCTTGACATTCCTACAATTGGAATTGGTGCAGGTCCATACTGTGATGGGCAAGTCCAAGTATTTCACGACATTCTTGGACTCTATACTGATTTTTTGCCCAAGCATACACGTCGTTATTCAGAAGGTTTTAAAGTTTTTAAATCAGCTCTTGAAACATTTACGGAAGATATAAATTCCAATAGTTTTCCTTCTGAAGATGAAGGGTTTTCTATGGATGAATCTGTAATTCAGGAGATCGAAGACATTCTAGCCTAGACAATTAAACATGTTGGTTTTAAAAACCCTGTCGGAAATACGTCTAGCTCTCGAAAAAGTAGAATCTCCTCTTGGATTGGTGCCGACTATGGGGGCAATACATGGGGGGCACATAGCTCTCTTGAAAAAAGCGCGTAGCGAAAACGCTACTTTAGTAGTCACTATTTTTGTTAACTCCACACAGTTTAGTTCACAGGAAGATTTTGCTAGTTATCCACGCAGTTTAGAACAAGATTTGATCATTTTAGAAGCAGAAGGAACTGATCTAGTATTTATTCCTTCAGATGAAGAAATGTATCCAAAGGGTTATGAGACTCGAGTTGATGTGGGCCGAATTGGACAAATTCTTGAAGGACAGTTCCGAGAAGGTCATTTTTTAGGTGTAGCTACAGTAGTTCTGAAATTATTGAACATTTGCCATCCCGATCGAGTCTATTTGGGACAAAAAGATGGGCAGCAGTGTCTGGTGTTGCTCCGAATGATGGAAGATTTGAATCTTGGAACAGAATTAATTACCGTTCCGACGGTGCGGGATTCAAACGGTCTAGCACTGAGTAGTCGTAATGCTCTTTTAACTGATGAGGAGAGTCACGCGGCTCAGGTTATCAGTCGAGCCTTATTTTCTACCAAGGAAATGTGGGAAAGTGGTGTAAAGAATGCTGATAAATTGAGGCAGCATGCTAGGAGAATTCTTACAGAAGAACCCTTAGTAAAAAAAGTCGATTACATTAGTATGGTTAGCTGTGAAACTCTCCAAGAATTAAGCATTGTTCAGGGAAAAACAATGTTATCTGCAGCCGTTAAAATTGGTTCAATACGTTTAATAGATAATCTTATTCTTGAGCCAGTAAGAGATGATTTAGGTAAGGACATTGGGAAGCGCGAGTCATGACAATCATCTCAGTTTGGCATTGTTACTATCTAAGTTAATAGATCTTAGGTTCTGGCATCAAAAGCCAAGGTGTGGGTGTGGTTAAAAATTGGATTTCTTTTGAGAGCCATTCAGTTAGAGAAGGAGTGGTTCTTTGGAGGAAATTTCCACTAGCGAGTGATTCCCAAATGGTTTTTGGTTCAGGATAAAGAAACAGTTTTATTTCCCCTTTTGGATCAATGTTTAAGGTTTCTTTCATTCGATCTATAGCTACTTGTAAACCTCCTAGTTCATCTACCAGACCGATTTTTTGGGCCTGGGAACCGGTATAGATACGGCCTCTGGCTTTGAGTTCTAGTTGATCCTTGTTTTGATTGCGACCTTGAGCTGCTTTTTTTACGAAGGTTTGATAAATAAATTCCATCCATGACGTTATGTCCTTCCGTTGTTGAAGGGTTAGAGAGTGGAAAGGAGAGAGAATGTCAGCGTTAGGAGAAAGTTTGATCTGGTCGACTGTAATTCCTAGTTTTTGATAAAGCTCCTTTATGTTGAATGTTCCAAAAATAACCCCGATGGAACCTGTAATAGTTGAGGGTTGAGAGACGATATGTTGTGCTGCCATAGAGATATAGTAGCCACCTGATCCAGCTACTCCGGACATGGATACGATGACGGGTTTGCCTGATTCCTCTAGCAATTGTACTTCTTTCCATACCATATCCGATCCTACTGCAGAGCCTCCTGGGCTATTTACTCTTAAAATTACTCCATTAATTTCCTTATCTTCCCGGATTTTTTTTAAGTTGGAAGCAATGGTAGTCCCACCTGCAATTCCTCGGTAATTGTTGCTATGTCCTGATGTGATCATGCCGGAAACTTCCAGAATTGCTACACGTTTTTCCCCGTTTGGGTTGTAATCATCTTTTGTAGCTGCCAAATAATTGATTATGTCTATTCCCTGGTATTCTTTTAGGGTTTTACTATTATCTGTAAATCTTTTTTCAACATCAGTTCTGTATCCCAAGGTATCTATTAGATTTTGGTCTAAAGCTTCTTGTGCAGAGGATAAGCCTGACTGCATGATTTTTTTAATAGTTTTTTCTTGGATTTGACGGTCTAAAGCTACAGTAGATATAAATCGTTCTTCCAAATCGGTGATGATAGAGGTGTACATTTTTCGAATGGGTGAACTCATTTGATCTCGAGTAAAGTTTTGTGCACTTTTGTATTCTTTAAACTGGATAAATTGTGGTTTGACGTCTAGTTTGTCCATCGTGTGCTTAAAGAAAGTTAATTCGGCTAAAAGACCATTAATTAGAGTGCCAGCATCAATATTTGCAGTAATAGAATTAGCAGTGGATGCTAGGTAGAGTTCCTTTTCCTGTATCATATCCACCGCTAGTAGGACATGAACCGGTTTGTTGGATTCTCTGAAAATTCTAATATAACTACGCAATTCTTCAATCTGGGCCCAACTGAGAGAAAGAGGATGGATTTCCAGATAAACGGCTGAGATGCGATTGTCTCGAGCAGCCTGTTCAAGGGCAAGTTTGAGATTCCACAGGCTCAAGTGGTTCTCTTTGAAAATCTTGTCTAATGTGTCTTGAGGCGGAAAATCTGGGAGCGTTCCCTTGAGAACAATTTCGATAACCATACCTTGTTCTATAGGAGGTTGCTTGTGAGAGAACAGGTAATAGCCAACTCCTAGGATGGTAGATAGAAACATGAAAATTGCTATTGCAAAAAAAACTAAGCAGTTCTTTTTAGCGCTCATAAAGTTCTCCTTGAACAGATTTTAGCTGGAAACAGTTTAAGGCTCCAGACCTGTCTTGATTTTGATGGAGAAACAACTAGTTGGGATATATTATCCGAGTTTGTAAAATTCTTTATCTTAATTAGATTAAATTTGTGCTGTTGGAGCTTAAATACACAATCAAATTCGTGAATAATAAAGGGAAATATGAAAAAGGGAGTTGATATGCCAAATTTAAGTGTAGGTTTCATTGGAATGGGAATTATGGGACGACCCATGGCAGAAAATATTTTAGATGGAGGCTATCCTCTGACAATTTACAATCGGACTATATCTAAGACCAAAGAACTTGTTTCCAAGGGGGCTAAGATTGCTAATTCACCAGCAGAAGTGGCGTCACTTTCTGAGATTATCATTACAATGGTTTCCGACTCACCAGATGTAGTAGAGGTAATCAGTGGAAAAGATGGAGTTGTAGATGGAATTAGAGCCAACTCTATCGTTATTGATATGAGTACAATCTCTCCTGAAGTGGAACGAGAATTAGACAGACTATTGCACGATCGGAAGTGCACTCTAATTGACGCTCCTGTTTCGGGAGGAGATGTAGGGGCACAAAATGCCACACTTTCCATTATGGCAGGAGGTGAGCGAGAATCATTTGAACGTGTTCTGCCCCTATTTAAAATGATGGGAAATAGCATAACGTATTGCGGTTCTGTTGGTTGTGGTCAATTGACAAAACTCTGCAACCAAATTTTGGTTGCAGCCAATCTAATTGGTGTCGTTGAGTCTCTTGTTTTTGCTAAAAAAAATCATTTGGATCCTTCAGTTATGATTGAGGCCGTCAAGGGGGGAGCAGCAGGAAGTTGGCAACTCAGTAATTTAGGGCCGAAGATGGTAGCACGAGATTTTGAGCCAGGTTTTATGGTAGATCTTCTCCAAAAGGATCTCCGGCTGATTTTAGAGGCTGTTTCTTTGTCTGAGACTTCAATTTTAACTGCTCCTCTTGTTCACAAACTCCTTCGTTCTGCACAGGCCCATGGTGATGGGCAAGAGGGTACGCAGGCACTGGTCAAAGTACTGGAGAATTTATCTGGTCTAAAGTAGTGAGAAGTCCAATTTGTATCGCTTAGTCAAGTAAAGTGCAGAACTCTATAAGAAATCTTCTAGTAAACCCCCTTTATTTTCCGTTTTTACGGTACCAGAGAGCTAAACGCAATGGATCTATACCAACGCAAAAAGCTAGAACCATTATTTGGTTGATCAGCGTAGTTCTTAAGATTCCTAATCTTTTCCATCTGCGTCCTGAAGTTATAACTGCGACAGGAGCGATTACTATTTGGCCTTGTGACCGGAGTTGGCGAATAAATTCAAAGTCTTCCATTATGGGAAGATTTGGGAAGCCTCCCATGTCGAGGAAGCGATTTTTTTCTATAAAGATCGCTTGATCGCCATAGGGTATTTGGAGATGTCGAGATCGCCAATTAGCAACCTTTTCAATAATTCGTAGACTACGTGAGGCAGAGTCTATACTAAGTTGAAATGCTCCAGCCACAAATTTAGGACGGGAAACGAGAGATTGAACGTGTTGTTCAAAGCCTTTAGGAAGGAGAGTATCAGCATGTAAAAAGATAAGCATTTGTCCGTTAGCAACACTAGCCCCTTTGTTCATTTGGCATGCCCGTCCCGGAGGAGAATAAAAAATTTGGACATCGTAGGTTTGAGCAATGTGAACTGTGTCGTCTGTGCTTCCTCCGTCTACTACAAGGATTTCTACCCCGGGGATATTTTGGATGCTTTCAAGAGTGTTGCTAATTACATGAGACTCATTAAGTGTGGGAATAATAACTGATATTTGTGGAATTAATTGATGATTTTCAAAAGGATCTGTATTCAAAGGGTTTTGTAACCTTGGAAAGTAAACAGGGAGAATGAAAGACAGTACATTGCTAATCCCGGTGTAAAGTCCAGGCTGCCCATATTAGGCACGACCAACCCGCTAGAAGAGCCAATCCACCAAAAGGAGTAATAGCCCCCCACCAGCGCTGTCCACTTAGGCTTAAGATGAACAAACTTCCTGAAAAAATAAAGGTGCCTGTTGTTATCAACCAACCGGCAAGATTAATTGGAATTGTAGGAAAGCGCCCAGGTAAGCAGGCTAGAATAAGTAAAACTAAAGCGTGGTAGATTTGGTAGCGGACTGCAATTTCAAAAGTGTTTAGCATAGCTGGTGTCAATTTTTCACTTAATCCGTGCGTGCCTAGAGCACCAGCTGCTACACCTAGAAATCCGAAGAGAGAACCTGACAGCAGGAAGACTCGTTTCATGACTTCGAATATAGCAAGAGACCCCGTCGTAGATAAGGGGGGACTGGAAATATTAGAAAACATCTGATCAACTAGTATGAGAATGGGGTGCTAGTTCATTTTGTTAAGTTTGTCAGATGAGGGTAGGAGCAATAGAAGGAGAGTCAATAATGTATTTCGGAATTGAGCGAAAACCCATTTTTGTTTTGGGTGTTTTACTGGTGTATATGTTCATCTCAGCACATAGCTTGATGGTGGGACAGGAAATGGATAATTTTGAGAGCCGGCTCACAGAGTTCACTTTAGAGAATGGACTAAAATTTATCGTTTTCGAACGGCATACTGCCCCAGTCATATCTTTCCATACATATGCAAATGTTGGATCCGTTGATGAAGTAAAGGGCATTACAGGCATGGCCCATCTTTTTGAGCATATGGCTTTCAAAGGATCTCAAACAGTTGGAACTATGAATTATGAGGCTGAAGCGAAAATTTTAGCTCAACTAGATGAATCCTTTCTAATTCTCAAAAAGGAAAAACAGAAGAAGGGAAAAATTAATAGAGAACATTTAAAGGAGTTGCGTAAGAGTTTCGAAAAGTTACAGAAAACAGCTTCTCAATATTTGGTGTTAGATGAGTTTGAAGAGGCATTGATTCGAGCGGGTGCAAGCGGTCTCAATGCCAGCACCTATTACGATGCAACTCAGTACACTGTCAGTCTTCCTTCCAATAAACTGGAGTTGTGGATGGTTTTGGAATCAGAGCGATTCTTGAATCCAGTACTGCGTGAATTCTATAGAGAGAAGGATGTGGTTATGGAAGAACGACGCTTGAGAACAGAGAGTCGTCCTGTTGGACGATTAGTAGAAGAATTTCTTGCTGTTGCTTTTAAAGCCCATCCTTATGGTGAGCCAGTAGTAGGTCATATGAGTGATCTAGAGACTATGACCCGTCAAGAAGCAGAAATTTTTTTTGAAGATTACTACTCGCCTGGGAATTTAACAATTTCTATTGTGGGAGATGTGGATCCAAATGAGGTCCGTAATTTGGCGCGTATATATTTCGGCCGCATACCAGAACGACCTAAGCCGGGACCTGTAGAGACAGTAGAACCACCTCAATTGGGAGAACGTCGTGTGAGTGTAGAGGATACTGCACAGCCTCTTGTTTTAATTGGGTACCATAAGCCCAATGTTAATCATTCCGATAATGCTGTTTTCAACACCATTACGGATATTCTAGGGATTGGCAGGACATCTCGTCTTCATAAAAATTTGGTCAAGGAAAAGAGAATTGCAGTTTCTGCATCGGCTTTTCAGGATATGCCAGGAAATAAATATCCTGGTCTCTTTCTTTTTTATGCAATGCCTGCTCCTGGGCATACATCCCAGCAGTGCGAAGAAGCAATTGGTGTTGAGATTGAGAGATTGAAGAGTGAATTGGTATCAGTCAAAGATCTTGAAAAATCAAGAACTCGTAGTCGTGCCAGTTTGGTGCGTTCATTGGCTTCAAATAGGGGTGTAGCTAGCGAGTTGACCTATTATGAAGTAGTTACGGGTGACTGGAGAAATCTTTTTCGGCATTTGGATAGAATAGATAAGGTGACTTCCGAAGACATACAAAGAGTTGCAAGACTCTACTTTACTAGCAAAAATAAAACTGTGGGTGTGCTTGAGACGGTTTCTGTTCAGGGGGCAAAGTGAAATGAGAGGAAATTTATTATTAAAAATTGGTTTTGTTGTGGTGGCTCTGTGCTTCTTTACCACAGCAACTGTTGCTCAAAAGAATTACAAAGATCTCGTTTATCCTGAATTAAGTAATCTCGAGGTGCCCCAAATTAAACAGGTGACTTTGAGTAGTGGAATGAAGGTGTTTTTATTGGAAGATCACGAATTGCCATTAATTCGTATTTCTGGTCGTATTCGATCGGGTTCTATTTATGAATCCTCTGACAAAGTCGGCCTAGCTTCTATTGTTGGAGATGTTATGCGTACTGGGGGAACTTTAACTCGAACTGGAGATGAGATTGATGAGGAACTGGAGCATATAGCGGCCTCAGTGGAAACAAGTATTGGATTAGATTCTGGATTTGCTTCCATGTCTGTACTGAAAGAAGATCTCGACATAGGATTGTCTGTTTTGGCTGATATTTTAATGAACCCATCATTTCCAGAAGACAAAATTGAGCTAGCCAAGATTGAACAACGTTCTGCCATATCTCGCCGAAACGATAATGTGCGCTCAATTGCTTTTCGTGAATTTAAAAAACTGATCTATGGTCCAGAAAGTGTATATGCCAGATATCCAGAGTATGGAACTGTTGACGGTATAATCCGTCAAGATTTAGTGGAATTCCATGGAGAATTTTTTCATCCTAATAATGTAATGTTGGCGGTTTCTGGAGATTTTGATACATCTTTTATGATCAAAAAAATTGAAGAAGTTTTTCGAGAATGGAAACCTCAGGAGATTCAATTCCCAGAAATTTCTGTTGTGGATTATCAGTTTCGCCAGACTGTTAGTGTAGTCCAAAAGGATGATACTAATCAGACCAACATCTATATGGGGCATATCGGTGGATTAATGAATGATCCTGATTATTTCCCTCTGGTTTTAATGAATAGAGTTCTTGGTATAGGTTTCACTAGTCGTCTTTTTCGGGAGGTTAGATCTCGCCAGGGGCTAGCTTATTCTGTATTTGGGACTTTTTCTGCTGAATTTGACCATCCAGGTCTTTTCTACGTTGGTTGTCAAACGAAGTCGGAAACTACAGTGAGAGCAATTCGGGCCATGATTGAACAGATCTGGAAGATGACACAAGATGAGATTAAAGACGAAGAGTTGGAGGGAGCAAGAGAGAGTTATCTTAATTCATTCATTTTTAAATTCGATTCCAAACGAGAAATTGCCAATCGTCTGATGACCTATGCCTATTATGGTTACCCCCTTGAGTTTTTACAGATGACCAAAGAGAAAATCAAAAAAGTTACTAAGGCTGATATTTTAAGAGTAGCTAGGAAACATCTTAAACCTGATTATCTGCAAATTTTGGCAGTTGGAAGAACCCAGGATTTTGATCAGTCCCTTTCAACGTTAGGCATAGTTAAGGAAATTGACGTAACAATACCAACACTTCTGCCTAAATAAATAACATCATTGACAAAGATTCTGGAACAAGACCAACCAATTCTGATACTCTGTCGGAACTGATATGAATAACGACGTAATTGACATTTCTAATTTTCGCTTACCGCGCATTTCTCCTAAACTGATTTTAGGTGGTTTATCTGCCATACTTGGACTCGTAATTTTGGGAGGGACCTTGTACCAGGTCCAACCTGAAGAAGTTGCAGTAGTGACCCGTTTTGGAGCGTATGTTCGGATTGAAGATCCCGGTCTTCAGATGAAGATTCCTTTTGTAGAGAGTGTTTTAAAGGTTCCAGTTCAACGGCAATTGAAACACGAATTTGGGTTTCGCGCAGTGGATCCAACTAATAGTAGACAAGCTAGAACTCGATACTCGGGAAACTACTTTGGCGATGAATCAATTATGTTGACCGGTGATTTGAATGTCGCAGTGGTGGAATGGATCGTGCAGTACAGAGTATCCGATCCGTATCTTTTCCTTTTTAAAGTTCGTAATGCACAAGAAACCCTTCGTGACATGACGGAGGCCGTTATGCGGGAGGTTGTTGGGGATCGGACAGTAACTGAAGTGCTTACCGTAGGTCGCCAGGAAATAGAGAGCACGGTTCAAAAGCAATTGCAAGAGATGTCCATACAGTATGAAGTAGGTATAGCAATTGACCAGGTTGTTTTACAGGATGTGAATCCTCCTGATGCAGTTAAACCTTCATGGGATGCGGTTAATCAGGCTCAGCAGCAACGGGATCGGATGATTAACGAAGCTTTGGGAGAATACAATCAAGTAATTCCTCGAGCTCGTGGAGAAGCCCAGCAGGCTATTCTTCAGGCTGAGGGTTTTGCCTTGGAACGGATTAACAGAGCTCAGGGAGATGCCGCTCGGTTCAACGATCTTTATGCTGCCTATCGAAGGGCCCCACAGGTGACTCGACGGCGTATGTATTTGGAAACGCTTCAGAAGGTGCTTCCCAACGTGGGTGGGCGGATATTTATGGATAAGGATGTGGAAGGGATTATGCCTTTGATTCCAACGGACATTTTCGGGGCGCTAAAAAATGGCGGGATGAATCGGAGTGATGACCAATGAGTAAGAACGGACTGGTTCTCTTAGTTGTTGTTGTGGCATGTGTGATTTTGGTCAAGGCTTCCTACATTGTTTCAGAAACCGAACAGGTCATTATTACGCAGTTAGGGGAGCCTATAGGGGTTGCTGTAACTGAACCCGGTTTGCATTTTTTAAAACCCTTTGTTCAGAAACCTCACTTTTTTGAAAAGCGCTTTTTAGAATGGGATGGTGATGCTAATCAGGTGCCTACCAAGGACAAGCGGTTCATATGGGTAGATACCTATGCGCGTTGGCGTATTGATGATCCTTTAAAGTTTTTTCAGCGGCTGCGTGATGAGAGAGGAGCTCAGTCGAGACTAGATGATATTTTGGATGGAGAAACCCGTAATGCAGTAGCACGGCACGACTTGGTGGAAGTCGTTCGAACTAGTAATCGTCAGTCTAGTGCTGAAAGTCGGGAAGAGGAAGATTCGGAGTCAGTGCTGCAGACTATTACTACTGGTCGTCAGGCCATTACCAGAGAAATTCTAGTAAGGGCCACTGAACGAGCAGCCGACCTAGGAATCGAATTGTTAGATCTCCGGTTCAAGCGTATCAATTATGTTGAAGAAGTACAGAAGGACGTTTTTGCACGTATGATTGCCGAACGTAATCGGATAGCCTCTAGCTACCGTTCTGAGGGAGAAGGGGAAGCCGCTAGGATAGGGGGTGAAAAGGAGCGTGACTTACAGCGCATTCAGTCAGAAGCCTATCGCGAAAGTCAGGAAATTCGTGGAAAAGCGGATGGTGAGGCTACTCAGATTTATGCTCGAGCCTATAATAAAGATGCCTCTTTTTATGCCTTCATGAAGAGTCTTGAGACTTACGAAAAAACATTGGACAAAGATAGTATTTTAATATTGACTACCGATGCCGATTTTCTACGGTATTTAAAAACCATTCCCTAAATTATTGTTGAATCAGTATGGATTCTCCATGGACTGAAATCACTCCTGTGTTTTTGGTGATTTGTATATCTGTAATAGATGTTTGGCAGGGGGCTGTTTATGATTCGCATAAAACAGGATCTTGCTATTTTGGAGAAGGAACTTAAGTTTAAGCCTTCCCGTAGTAGGGGGCCTGGTGGGCAAAATGTAAATAAAGTTGCCAGTCGGGTAATGCTACTTTTTGATGTGGATTGCTCCGTATCTTTGAGTGAAAATCAGAAGATACTTATTCACAGTAGACTAGCCAATCAAATCAATAAAAACGGGATTCTTCGTGTTATTAGTCAACAACATCGTACTCAGCTGGCTAATCGAAAAGCAGCTATTGACCAATTTTCCGAACTGTTGTCTGAGGCGCTAAAGAAGCAGAAAATTCGAAGGAAGACTAATTTGTCCAGATCAGCCAAGCGACTGCGTTTGGAAGAAAAATCCCGTCGGAGTCAATTGAAGCAATTGCGATCAGAAACTGGATTTAAAGATGAATGAAAATTGCACACGAAGCTAATATTTGGGTAAGTTGCAATTTTCTGCCTTAATACTGTCACTTGACAGTTCTGCTGCTGTTTGGACATGATACCGAACCAGCGTGGCTCATACTCCACGGAAGGGGGATGTGAAAATGAAGAGAGGGATTCGAGGATGGATGATTGGTTGTGTTGCTTTTGGCCTCTTGTCTGCCTGTACTACAGCACCTGAGAGTGATGCCGAAAAGGAAGTAGAAACGCCAATGGAGACCGAAATTTTGGATGAGGAGCCAGAGGTTTTAACAACGGAGGAGACAGAAATGGTTGATGAGTCAAAGGAAGTTCCCGAACCAGCTAAACCCGAACCAGTTAAAAAGGTTGAAACAATTCCTCCTTTGCTGGACCCCAAGCAGGCAAATGAACAGGCACCGGATCAGTATAATGTGCGATTGAAGACTACTAAAGGAGATATTGTGTTGTCGTTAACGCGCGATTGGGCTCCTTTGGGTGTTGATCGTTTTTATAATCTTGTACGTGTAGGATACTTTGAAAATATCTCTTTTTTTAGAGTTATTGAAGGCTTTATGGTTCAATTTGGAATTAGTGGGGATCGTAAAGTTAACAATGCTTGGTCAACTGCTCAAATCCAAGATGACCCTGTCAAGAAGTCCAATTTAAAAGGTTTTCTTTCTTTTGCTACTGCTGGTCCTAATACGCGGACAACCCAGCTTTTTATCAATTTTGGTAATAATGCGACTCTTGATGGAATGGGATTTGCGCCTATTGGGGAGGTAATTGAGGGGATGGATATAGTGGATTCAATCTATTCTGGTTATGGCGAAGGTGCTCCTCGTGGGGATGGTCCTAATCAGCAACGGATGAAGACCTTAGGTAATTCCTATTTGAGCAAAGGATTCCCTGAACTTGACTACATTCAGAGCGCCAGTGTTGTTGATTAAGTAATAAATAAAAAATACGAGAGTAAAGAGGATAAAATTATAATCTTTTTACTTTTTTGTTGTTCTGGCTAATCGGACAATTTTTTTGAATTCAGCAGGACTCACGGGTTGTACTGATAGTCGGCTGCGGTTGAGTAGGACCATTTTTTGAAGTTCTTTCACTTCTCGTAGTTGACTAAGTTCGAAAATTTGCGAGAATTTTTCCTCGAATTCAATATCAACCATATACCAACGAGGATTTGTGGGACTAGCTTTAGGGTCGTAGTGGATGTCATTTGGATCACATGCTGTGTGGTCAGGATAGCCTTCCCGAACGACCTTTGCTAGGCCAATCACTCCGGGGGGTGCCGTGTTGCTGTGGTAAAAAAGCACACTATCCCCAACTTTCATCTCATCACGCATGAAATTTCTAGCTTGATAATTTCTGACTCCGTCCCAAAATGTTTGACCATCTTTTTCTAGATCGTCAATAGAATAGGCTCCAGGTTCGCTTTTCATTAACCAATATTTCGACATAGGCGGCCATCATAACAGAAATAGTTGAACCTTAGATTTTCATTTTGGAAAGTTTTTAATTTCTTATCAGTAGTTTTTGGTACTGGGCAGGTGTATCGATATCTAGCAGAGGATCTTCAGTGTTTAGGGCAACAGTTTGAATTTTCCCATCGTTTTTTTCCAATATCTGTCTTCCTCCTTCATCTCCCGTTATAGTGGATAGTTCGGGAAAGAGGATTCGATCAAAGATTACTGGGGAACCTCTGCGTTCTTGGTAAGTAGGAAGGGTGATTAGAGAAGTTCCTTCTTCATGAGCTGTAATTAGTTGGTTGAACACTTTGTCGGTCAAAAAAGGCTGGTCTATAGGAATAAAAAGAACGGCAGTGGCAGAGGAGTGGATAGATTCCAAACCAGCTTTTACCGAACTACTCTGACCGGAGGCGTAGTTTTTGTTAAATATGACTGAAACATGTAGATCTGAGAGATGATTTTTAATCACTTCAGATTGATATCCAAGTACTACTACAACTTCACTTAGTTGAGAGGATAAAGCTTGCCGGGTTATGAGGTGTATTAGTGTTTCTTCCTGGATCTTTAACAACTGTTTTGGAGGATAGCCGGTGAAGCGTTTGGATTCGCCAGCAGCTAATATTACTCCAGAAATAAATGATTTCATTGATGTCGTTTTAAAAGAGTGAGTTTTTCAACTCTCTTTTTTGTGTTTTAGCTGTTGTTGCGGACCGTTACAATTTGGGAAATGATGGATACAGCGATTTCTTCTGGACTTCTTCCTCCAAGGTCCAATCCTATTGGAGAATGGATTCTTGCAAGTTGTTTTTCGGTGACGCCTATTTCTTGAAGAGACTTCACTCGACGTTTATGAGTTTTCTTCGAACCTAGAGCTCCGATGTAGCGACAGGGACTTTCTAGTCCTAACTTTAGAGCAGGGTTGTCCAATTTTTCATCATGGCTCAAAGCTACCAGGTAGGTGGCTTCGTTAAAGTCTTTAGCAGAAAGTGCTTCGTGAGGCCACTCAACAATTAATTCATCGGCTTCGGAAAAACGTTGGGGTGTGGCGAAAGCAGAGCGCGGATCTACTACAATTGTCCTAAATCCTAGTGTCTTAGCAAAGGTGATTAGTGAGATGGCAGCATGTACTGCCCCTATAATGATGAGTTTTGGAGGAGGAGGGAACACTTCGATAAAGACCTCACTCGTTGATTTATCGCACTCAAATAGGCAACGTTCTGATTTTTGTTGTTTGAAAAGTTCCAAGGTTTGAAGAAGGACTTTTTCATGTAGTGAATGAGACTGAAGATCTCCTAGAGTGTTGCCATCGGGCCAGATCAGTAATTTGCTTCCCAACTGCTGACCAGTAATTATCGTACAGAGGGCCACCAATTCTTCTTTTTTGAGCGATTGTTCGAGTTTGTCATAGATAGGAATATTTTCAGTCATAGCTCACCACTTCAGAAGTTCTACGAAAACCTCAATTTCGCCTCCGCAACTCAATCCAACTTCCCAGGCTTGTTCATCAGTAATTCCGAACTTAATAAGCTTTGGATGACCACTTTTCATGATTTTCTGAGCTTCTTGAACTACTGCTCCTTCAATACAACCTCCGCTAACTGATCCCACAATATCCCCACTGGCAGAAACGGCCATTTTAGAACCAAGTGGGCGAGGTGCCGAACCATAAACTTTTACTACCGTAGCAATGGCGGCTTTTTCGTCTGTTGTCTGCCAATGTTTTAGATGATCAAGAATTTCACGCATGGCAATTCTCCAAAGAGATATTGTAACAGTGTCAGGGTTTAGCTGTCAGCTTCCCGGAAAGTGGTTCCTGTTTAGCCGTTCTAAAAGAGTTCCTAGCTCTTCTAGACTAGCTAGGTTGTGAATTGGTAAGAAGTCATCTATGTGAGGAAGTGCTGCTTGAATTCCGCGCGTCAAAGGTTCATAGCTTGGAGATCCTAATAGAGGATTTAGCCAGATTAACCGCTGACAACTTCGTTGCAGACGAGCCATTTCTGTTGAAAGTAAATGAGTATCTCCACGATCCCAACCATCACTGATTATAATTGTTAGTGCCCCTTGGCCTAAGACGCGGCGTCCCCATTGATAATTGAAAGTTTTGAGAGTTTCTCCAATTCGAGTGCCACCAGCCCAATCTCGAATAGAATCGGTTGTTGCGCTTAAAGCTTGTTCAATATTTCGATGTTTTAGATGATGGGTAATTCGTGTAAGTCGGGTTCCAAAAACAAAGGTTTCTGTTTTTTTTAAGCCGTTGCTAATTATATAAATGAATTGGAGAAGTAGGCGTGAATATGTCTCCATTGAACCACTAATATCGCACAGCACTACAAGAGGTCGCCGTTTTTGCTTGGGACGTTTCCACTTGAGCTGAATTAACTCTCCACAGTGACGGAGATTGTGACGCAACGTTTGACGCATGTCGAGATGGGATCCAGTAGAACTCCTGACTTTACGTCGAGTCTGTCGTTTTTCCAATTCCCATTTCATTTCCTTCATCATTTTTTCAACTGCCGTAATTTCATTTTCTGTTAATTTAGCAAAATCTTTTTGGCGCAAAATTTCGTGGGCACTGTAAATGGGTACTATTTCTGAATTTTGATTGGTTTTATCGGAGTTATCCTGAGAAGGAGGGGGTTGGGTTCCTTCTTTTTTAGCCAATTGCTGCTTGATTTGCTGAAATTTTTGCAAGAGTGATTCTGGATCCAACTGAGATTTGGAGGTATTGGCTTTCCAGAACAGATCAAATACTAGATCAAAAAGGGCTAGATTTTGGTGATGATTAATTAAAATCGTTCGAGAAGCATTCTGGACATCTTGGTGTTGACTAAGGTCCAGGTATTTCATGGCTTTTACCAAGTTGATGAGGTGGGTGGGAGTAACCTCGATGTCTAAACGGCGCAGTAGTCTGCCAAAGAGTACTATATTGTGAAGTAAGTGTCCTTGGTTGATTTCCAGATCTGTTTTGGCCATATGATTTTAGGAATTATAAGAGAGCCTTTAAGCCGATTTAATAGCTTGTGCCAGGATATTTCTCGCGGAAGATCCTCTGATTTGTTCAATGTCATCGCGGTACTTTAGTAGCACTCCAAGAGTATCCTCAATGACATTTTCTCCGAGTTCCTGTTGGTCCAGGGCAACTAATGAGGCAATCCAGTCCAAGGTTTCCGCGACACCCGGTTTTTTATAAAGATCCTCCTGCCTAAGTCCTTGGATAAACGATACTACTTGTTTAGCTAGACGTTCAGGGGCTTTTGGCACCTTAGCCAATACAATCTGATATTCTTTTTCAAACGAAGGATAGTCGATCCAGTAGTAGAGACAACGCCGCTTTAGTGCATCATGAATTTCACGAGTTCGATTGGATGTAATGAGAACAACTGGTGGTTTGGTTGCTTTAATGGTTCCTATTTCAGGTATGCTGATTTGAAAATCAGAGAGAATTTCTAGCAGGAAAGCTTCAAACTCCTCATCAGCACGGTCTAGTTCATCTACCAACAGAACCGGAGGCAAGTCATCTTCGTTATCAATAGCGTTTAAGAGAGGGCGTTTTAATAGGAAATCATTCCCGAAGATGTTTTCAGCGATGCTGTGTTGGTCTAGAGTGCCTGCAGCTTCCAGAAGTCGAATCTGAAGCATTTGTCGGCTATAGTTCCATTCATAAACAGCTGTATTGAGATCCAGTCCTTCGTAACATTGAAGCCTAATCAATCGGCGTCCTAGAAAGTTGGAGAGTACCTTGGCTATTTCGGTTTTGCCTACTCCTGCTTCTCCTTCTAAAAATAGAGGCTTGTTGAGTTTTAAAGAGAGAAAAATAGAAGTAGCTAAACTACGATCGGAAATATAAAGCTCGCCCTGGAGACCTTTTTCGACCTCATTGATAGATTCGATTTGAGTAATTAGATCTTTTTCAACCACTAGTGTTTTCAATCAACTTGTTGTTTAGCGCTATTCAGAGCTCTTCTACCATAAACTTTAGCCATTTCCACACGGTATTTTGGAGAGGCATAGATATCGCCTATAGGTTCGGGGATGTTTAGATGTCTATCGAAGGCATTATCTATGGTGGCATTTTCGAGTTTTGTTCCTATTAAAACCTTAGTCACGGCTTCGGCACGATAAGGTGTTGCACTTATTCCATTGAAACAAAGGTTGGCGTTTTGACAGGTTCCATTGGAAGCTAATTTTACGATAGCAGCGACACCGCAAATAGAATAACCCGAGGCAGGATGTTCAAACTTAAGATAGGAACATCCTGTCTCTGCAGATGGAATGGGCACTCTTATTTTTGTAATCAGTTCATTAGGGTGAAGATCTGTTGTTAGGAGATCTAGGAAAAAATCGGCAGATTTAATTTGTCGGTCGCCATTGGGTCCAGTGGTGTGTACGATACCCTCGAGAGCTAAAATAACAGCAGGCAGATCGGAGCCGGGATCAGCATGTGCCAAGTTTCCCCCAATGGTGCCTTTATTACGTACCTGGGGATCAGCAATCAGGCTAGCTGCTTCACTCAATAAAGGACAGATTTCCCTGAGAAGTTCAGAATTAGCTAACTCGGTGTGAGTGGTGAGGGAGCCGATATGAATGTGGTTTTTTCCCCTATCCACTCCTGTCAGTCCCGAAATACGACCTATGTCGATTAAAGCTGTGGGTTGAGTTAAGCGGAGTTTCATCATGGGGAGTAGGCTGTGTCCGCCAGCCAGCAATTTAGCGCCACTGTGTTTTGCCATTAGCTGTAGAGCTTCCTGAACATCCTTTGCTCTATAGTATTCAAATTTAGCTGGATACATTTTGCTAAGCTTTCATGCTTTCCTGGATGGCCGACCAGATCTTTTCTGGTGTCAAAGGCATATCCAGATGTGTTATTCCATAGGGTTTCAGGGAGTCTATCACGGCATTAACAGTTGCAGCTGGTGAGGCAATAGTTCCTGTTTCTCCAGCCCCCTTGACTCCCAGAGGGTTGTGAGGACAGGGGGTAATAGTTCGATCCAAATCAAAAGAAACTAACATGTGTGGTTTGGGAAGAGCGTAATCCAATAATTCTCCTGTTACCAACTGTCCGCTTTCGTCGTAGATAACATGTTCCCACAATGCTTGAGCTATTCCGTGAGCAATACCGCCATGGATTTGCCCATCCACAATCATAGGATTGATGACGTTACCAACATCATCAACAGCAATGTAGCGCAGTAGACTAACCATTCCAGTTTTGGGATCTACTTCTACAACGGCTAGGTGGGTGCCAAAAGGAAAGGTGAAATTGGCAGGATCGTAAAAAGTGCTGGCGTTTAGACTTGGTTCCATTCCAGGTGGAAGATTGTGAGCCAGATGAGCTTGTAGGGCAATGTCATCCCAACTTTGTGCTTTTTCAGGAGTACCCTGAACGAAAAAACTCCCATCTTCGAAGATAATGTCTTCCTCTGAGGCTTCTAGTAGATGTGCTGCTAGTTTGCGTCCCTTTTCAATCACCTTGTCCACGCTAAGAGCTATGGCACTTCCTCCTACAGCTGCACTACGGCTGCCATAGCTACCCCACCCAAAGTGAACTTCATTTGTGTCACCCTGGATTATATCTACCTTTTCGATATCAATACCCATTCGATCGGATACAATTTGGGCAAAAGTGGTCTTGTGGCCCTGACCGTGTGAAAAGGATCCACTATATACAGTGACAGTACCAGTTGGATGAACACGAACTTCACCACTTTCCCACTGTCCAGCTTGAGCTCCTAGAGAGCCCACTACTGCTGAAGGAGCTAATCCACAGGCCTCAATATAGGTTGAAAGTCCTATTCCCAATAATTTACCTCCCTCTTCATGTCGGCGCTTTTGTTCGGCACGCAGATCATCGTATTGAGCTATCTCAAGAGCTTTTTTTAATGCTCCCTCGTAGTTTCCACTGTCGTATTGCAGGGCTACTTGAGTTTGGTAGGGAAAGGCCTCAGGAGAAATAAAATTTCGTCTTCTGATTTCTACAGGATCTAAGCCTATTTTGTTTGCAGCTAGGTCCATCAAACGTTCGATAATGAAGGTTGCTTCGGGACGTCCTGCTCCTCGAGAGGCGTCAACAGGTGTTGTGTTGGTAAAGGTGCCAACCACACGGCAGTGTATAGCTGGGATGTCATATTCTCCTGACAAGAGAGTAGCGTGGAGATAAGTTGGGACGGCGGGTGCAAAAGTAGAAAGGTAAGCCCCCATGTTGGCATAGGTTTCTACTTTTAACCCTAGAATTCGGCCATTATCAGTTAGTGCCAATTCGGCCTGGGTGACATGATCACGGCCGTGGGCGTCGGTTAGATTTGATTCAGAACGTGTTGATGTCCATTTAACGGGACGATCAATTTGCATTGAACACCAGGAGACAATTGCTTCATCTGGATAGTGGGCAATTTTACTACCGAAACCTCCTCCTACCTCAGGGGCAATTACGCGGATTTTGTGTTCAGGGAGGCCTAGTGAAGCTAAAGACATTAAAAGTCGATGGACGTGAGGATTTTGAGAGGTCATCCATAGAGTAAGTTGGTCGTTGGATGAATTGTAATCTGCCAAAGCCGCTCTTGTTTCAATAGGATGTGAAAGTAAGCGGTTGTTGCGAATGCAGATAGATACGGTGTGGGAAGCATCAACAAATTTTTCTTCGGTTTCTTTTTGATCACCAATTTCCCATTCGAAAGCGATGTTTTTGGGAGCCTCAGAGTGAAGTTGGGAAACGCCTTCTTCGGTTGTTTTTTGAGGATTGGTAGCGGCGGGCAAGGGGCTGTACTCCACTTGAACTAGATCCATTGCGTCTTGTGCTGTGTAACGGTCTTCAGCGACTACTACAGCTACTGCATCCCCAACATAACGGACTGTTTCTGTAGCGATAATAGGATGGGGTGGTGTTTTCATATCGGGTAGTAACCAGCCCACTGGGACCACACCAGGTATTCCGCTTTTTTGTATATCCGCTCCGGTAAATACCGATATAACTCCTTCTAATGCCACTGCCTTGGAGGTGTCTATACCATCAATGTGGGCGTGGGCATAAGGGCTGCGAATAATTGCAGCATAGGAAGTATTAGGAAGATGAAGGTCATCGGTATATTTACCCTTTCCGGTTACTAGGGCAGGATCTTCTCTGCGTTTAATAGAGGAGCCAAAAACCCGTGCCATTTTATTGATCTCCTATTGAGCTAGGTAGAGGGAGTTTTTTTGCAGCGTACTGTACGGCTTTAACAATGTTGTGATATCCAGTACACCGGCATAAATTCCCCTTTAGACCATGACGGATTTCTTGTTCATTAGGTTCTGGCGTATGTTCTAAAAGGTCACAAGAGGCCATGATCATTCCAGGGGTACAATAACCACACTGAAGTCCATGCTCTTCCCAGAATCCCTCTTGTAAAGGATGAAGTTTATCGTTGCTCAGCCCCTCTATGGTTGTAATAGAAGCGCCGTCAGCTTGGACTGCTAGTTGAGTGCATGATTTAATAGCCTTACCTTCCATGAGTACTGTGCAGGCCCCACACAAACTGGTTTCACAACCAATATGGGTTCCGGTCAATCTTAGATTTTCTCTCAGAAAGTGGACTAGTAAGAGGCGGGGTGCGACCTCTTTTTCGTAGTCTTTGCCATTTACGTTAATACTGATTTTGACCATAAACAAGTTCCTTTTTTAGTCAGTTTAATTCAATCTTCTTTTACGTGCTAAAAGTCTTGAAATATAACATTAACAGGATAGCTAAAAGCGATATGATAGCTAAAAGCGATAGAATACGACGTTCCCGTGATGAAATACTGCGCAAGAAGTCCTGTGCGATACCAGCTGCTAATTGACTTTTTGAAGGAGATTCCACTTCTTGTGATGGTATCCCACTAGATTCACTTTTGTGCTGTGCCGTGACCAATTGGTGTAGTTGCTCCAAGCCTTGACGGGCTATGGAGCGTGCTGAACTTTCCAGTAGGCGTTGTCCCACACCAGCTATTGGACCACCTATTTGGGCATCAATTGTGTAATGTAAGATAGTGGAATTATCTTCAGGCTCCAGTCGGATCTCTCCTTTACCTTCTACGAAACCGGAGGGTCCTCTGCCTCCTAGTTTTAACTGGTAGCTCTTGAGAGGGTTTATGTCTAAAATTGAGAATTTGCCATCAAACCGACCTTGTACTGGTCCAATACCGATGTTCATAACTCCTTTGTAGTCATTTTCACCAACTTCTTCGAGTCCTTCGCAGCCTGGAAGGGTTTTTGATAGGATCTCTGGGTCTAAGAGTGCATTCCATAGAGTTTTTTGAGATACGTTAAAGGTATGCTGGCCCTCAATTTTCAATTATTTATAACCTCCTCATGTTTAGTTGTTTTTGAGGATAATCTGTTCTTAATGCTATTTCAATATAGGAGCACATGGAGTTTTCGAGGTCCAGAAATAGCATAGCTCAAACTGTGCCTGATCTAAAGTCAATGTGCGTCAAACAGTTGTTTTATTTTAGGATCATTTATCTGTGGAGTTATTAGGGATATTAATACGTAGGACAAGGTGGATATGAGAAGAGAAGGGAATACTTCGTGGATCGAAGGCCAGATAGAAAAATACTTCCAAGATAGTAGACACAAAAGACCTAGAGAAAAAGAAGTCAGGAGAGCCTTACCATTTCCTCTTCGCCAATACAGACCAAGTATAAGTCCAGGGAAAAAGCAGGCAGCATAGAGGCTTCCAGAAAAAGCTGTTAGTAAAACTATATCGCCTGGAGGATCTAAAGCAATGAGAGTGGTTAGTAAAGCGAAGAGGGCAACATACCAACCAGTATTGCGAATGGTTTTTTTTTCGGAAATAGAAGTCTTAATACATAACTCTAAAATGTCATGTTGGCATGTGGAAGCTACCACTAAAAGCACACTATCCAGTGAGGACATAGCAGCGGCTACCAGCGTTACCATTAAGAAAGCACTAATAAACGGGTGAAAGATAGCGGAATCAATCAAAAGCATAGGAATTATGCGGTCAGTGTCAGTAATTCCTGTTGGGAAAATATTTCTAGCATAGATTCCGATTGGAACGAGCAGAGAAAAAACGAATGCAAACGCTACAGTTGAAACCCACATTCCTGTGCGTACAGCTTTTTTGTCTTTTAAGGCGTAGAAACGTGATAGTTGGCGAGGTTCAACCATGAACTTTACAGTTCCAGCAAACAGCACACCGAGCAGAACTGGAAAAGGCAGACCTGCATTCCAGGAAAAGAGATTTTCTCCTCCAGGCAGGTGTTGAACATCGAAAAAGGATTGGATACCTCCAGAAGCTCGAACTGTTCCCGCAAACAGAAAAATTGCAGAGAAAATTAACATTATTCCCTGTACGATGTCGGTTTTTACAATTGAAATAAAGCCCCCCACAGCTGTATAGGCTACAACAACTACAAAGACGATTAGGATTGCTATCCAGTAGGGAATATTTAGAAAGGCTTCCAAAGTATGACCAATTCCTTTAAAAATTGCTGCCATGTAAAAAAGGCTTGATAAAATTACAAGCAAAGCTGCTCCAAGACGGGCTCCATTACTGTCATATCGAAATCCGAATAAATCTGGAATAGTTAGAGAGTCTAATGAGGCTGCGAAGTAGCGCAGCCGGGGCGCAACAAAAATCCAGGCCATTAGGCAAAAGAACACCAAGAAGGGTGTTAGAAGTAGCCAGGGCAGACCATAGGAATAACCTCGTCCAGAAAAACCAACAAAGCTGTTAGTGCTTGAGTAAGTAGCAAAAAATGAGAGTCCCAGAGCTAGGCCTCCCATCGATCGGCCTCCAACATAAAAATCATCTACCCCTTGAGTTTGGCGTTTGCCACTCCAAGCGTGATGTGCCATTAGGGCGGTATAAAGTCCTAGTAAGAGAAGAATGGGAAAATGATCAATTAACCAGGTCATGATTAAAACTGCAGCAATAATAAGTAAACAAGCACAGTAAATAATAGCATCATGATTTAGACAAATTGCAGACCATGTAGAATAGAAATTAGTATAGAAAGCAGTGTCAAGGCGATGCAAACAAGAGAAGCAATTAAATGGTCTGTACGTTCCGGTTGCATGGGATCTAACCATTGGGAGATTAGGTAGCCACCTGCAAATCCTCCAAAATGGGCCCAGTTATCTACATTTGGCATCATTAAACCAAAGATGAACAGCATAATTGCATAACCCCAAGCTTGACGTTCTACAGCACTACTCCCACGCTTTCCCGCGTAAACTAGGGCTCCTAACAATCCAAATATAGGAGCTGAAGCCCCAACAGTGAAGTCTGTTCCGCTCAAACTACTCATTAAAAACCCTGTGATAGAAGAGGTGGTGTAGATAATTACTGTTCTACCAATTCCATACTCGGTGGAGGTAGCAGGGGCTAGTTGGCGGATCCACATCATGTTAAACAAGATATGAAGTAGGCCTCCGTGTAGCCAGGCAGCGCTTATTAAGGTCCACCATCGGCCTTCTTGAAAAACTGGTATGGCCCCGCTAGAGCCGAAAAGAAAAAGACTTGGACCACTGGGGGAAAACATGGAAAGGAGTCCTCCCTGACTTCCTCTAGGGTAGACTAGAAGAGTAGCCAAATAGAGAGCACTACAGATCCCAATTACAATCTGAACAAAGCCAAGATCGTGGCCCATCTTTTTCAGCAAAGGAGTAAATCCCCACATTCCCGGATTGGGCCGACCACAGTAAATACACTTTTCTTCGTTGATGCCTACAAGCTTGTTGCAAGCCGGGCACACAACTGATCCAGTTTGCTGACGTTTGAAAAAATTCACTTCGATTTTTTTAGTTAATAGCCAATAGCCATTCCATCTTTACGGGACTCACTGGCTCCCCGGTAGACGTTATTTTCTGCATCGTACAAAATTGCTTGATAACCTCCGTAGTCTCCTACGATAAATTGTACGTGATGGCCCATTTCTACCAAGTCCCGACGGACTTCGCCGGATATTTCGGATTCTAGTCCTAAGGATCCTCCAGACGTCATTTTCTTTCCTGTAGGTGTGGACGAACCTTCGTGATAAAAACGTGGAGCGTCTCCCGCTTCCTGTAAGTTCATCCCAAAATTTATAATATTACTTAGGACCTGTACGTGTCCTTGTGGCTGCATATCTCCTCCCATGACGCCAAAACTCATGTAGGGTTTACCGTTTTGCGTAACAAATCCTGGAATGATTGTATGAAAAGGTCTTTTGTTGGGAGCATAACTATTAAAGTGGCCCTCTTCAAGGTTGAAAAGCAGTCCCCTGTTTTGTAGTACAAATCCCAATCCGTCTGGAACCAAACCAGAACCAAAACCTATGAAGTTGCTTTGGATTAGAGAAATCATATTGCGTTCATTATCGGCAACAGTTAGGTAAACAGTTCCCCCTTTTTTGAGTTTTGGATCACCGGCCGGAAGGTTTGTAGAGGCACGGTTCGGATCTAATAACTTGCGGCGTTTAGATGCATACTCCTTTGAGATTAGTTCAGCTATAGGAATTTCGTTAAAGTCGGTATCAGAATAGAATTTTGCCCGATCCTCAAAGGCAATTTTTTTAGCTTCAACCAGATGATGAAGATAATCGGCACTGTTATGACCCATTGATTGAAGATCAAAAGTTTCGAGAATATTTAACATTTGCAAGGCAGCAATCCCTTGTCCATTGGGAGGAAGTTCCCAAACATCGTAACCGTGGTAGTTGGAGGAGACAGGCTCTACCCATGTGGAGCGATGGCTAGCTAGGTCATGGCGGTCAAGAAAACAACCGACTCCTTTGCAAAAATTTTCGATGGTTTCTGCGATCTCTCCCTCATAGAAAACTTCTTTGCCTCCATTAGAAATTCTTTCAAGGGTTTTAGCCAAATCAGGATTACGAAATACTTCTCCTGTAGAAGGAGCATTTCCTTGAGGTAGAAAAGTAGAGGCAAAATTTGGTTGGTCTTTTAAAAGTTGGCCACCGATTGACCAGGAACGTGCAATAACTTCGGTAACTGGAAAGCCTTTACTGGCATAGTGAATTGTTGGAGACAGAAGTTTTTCCATTGGAAGTTTGCCAAACTTGCTATTTAATTCAAACCAGCCGTCGACACAACCTGGAACCGAAACTGGTAGTGGTCCGATAGCTGGAATATCTTTCAAGTTTTGTTTTTTGAATTCATTTAAAGTCAGGGAATGGGGTGAACGACCACTGGCATTTAATCCGTAAAGCTTTTGGTCTTTTTCAATCCAGACGATTGCATATAAGTCTCCCCCAATACCACAACTAACTGGTTCCATTAAGCCTAATGCAGCGTTCGCAGCTATTGCAGCATCGACTGCATTTCCTCCCTGTTTCAAGATATCAATGGCAATTTGGGTTGCTAGAGGATGACTGGTAGCTGCCATACCATTTTGGGATAGGACTTCAGAACGAGTAGTGAAAGATTTTCCAGTTAGTCGGTCGGCAGCCATTAAGACTGGCACGATTAAAAATAAGCAAGCAAGCACCATATAAATCTTCATTTATTCCTCCCAGACTCATAATAACAGCAACTTAAACAACTAATGGACTAACAAGAACCTGAGTTTATTCTATTCCCCCCGTCGGTGTGAAGGGGACTTGACACAAATCTTATAATCTAAACTCAGAAACAGAACAGTAAATTTTGACAAATGAGTAAAGGTCGCTATTATATGTAGGTCTATAGCTTATCTTGTTGTCAAAGAAGAACTTAGAAATAACGTTGAGTTTTAAATGAGGAGCTGTCCATGAATTCACAATCTCAAGCTAATAAGCCAGCTAGTCAATCTTATATCTCAATTGGTTCCCTTGATTTAGGGAGTTTTTTGGGAGGTAGGATTCCTTCAGTTTTACTAGATAGAGCCCGAAAAAATTTGCAGAAGAAAACGGAAGAAGGGGAAATTAAAGGATTTTGGGTGCAAGGATTTGGCGGAGATCTACATCTTCATTTGAGTACCACCTTAACGGATTCCTCTCAAATATCGCATCTTGAAGATATTATTTTAGAAATTGGTTCAGATGCTGTGAAAGGAGCTGTTGCAGAGGGGCTTTGTTCTGCAGCAGCTAAAGAACAATCTTTGAACGCTCGTTTTTTAAGATTTCCCTATACGGAAAGAGGGGCTGAACCAATATTTGTGACTAAAGCGATCAACGGTAGCTGGGGGTTCTTTAATCGCTCAATATTTAATCTCTTTTTTAATCCAGATAAGGGATCAGGCCGTCGTATTGAGGGAAATGATTTTTTGGCAGTTGTTGAATCAATTGAAGATCTAAAGGAAGGAAAAAAGGAAGTAAGGACGTATGAATTTGGTCCAGGAAATATCAACGAGTTGCTGGCTTTGGTTGCTGATGCTGAATTATGGCGTCTGAGTCGAGTGTATGCCGTACGTGGAAAATTTGGTATCGGAGAGCTTAAGAACGAACCGGCTGCAGTGGTAGAGGGCAGTTTCAATCCAGTGATGATTGGTCGTTCTCAGTCGGGTCTTCCTGCTGTTGGGGAATATACTCAGGCAGCGGCTGAGTTTTGTTTTGGGCCAGGAGGTCCACAGGGTAGTTATCGGGTAGGTCTGGTTCCTTCTACTTTTGAGGAGGCTGCTTTACCTATTTCAGATGGTGTTTGCAAGGTAGCGGCATACGCTTACCAATCTTATGGTGGTGGGCAGATTCCAGAGGGTCCTGACGTTGTGGATATTTTTTCGCAAAATCGTCCGGAAACATGTCGTGTTCAGCGGGAAGCTGCACGATTGATAAAACATATGGTAGGTCATGGAGAGTTTGAACCCTATCTCAATCCTAGAACAGCTGAGCATCGTGCTTCCCAGCAGGCTGAACAGTTGGGAGAACGCTTGGCAGAAATACCCAGTGGGAGTGATCCACTAGTTGAAACTGCTAATCAGAATAGCCAATTTACTCTTTCTGATATCAAAGCGGATGCAGGTGGAAAAGTCGGACACACATCGATTCCTAATCACTACAGGGGCATAGCGGAGGCAAGTCTTCAAGAGGCCAAGGCGCAAGGTCTGATTTTTGATACTTCGGCATTTGTTGAGGTAGGTGATGATGAACATTTGCTTATGAGCCACCAACGTGGGGCGGATAGTAATGAAATTCACCTTTTTTCACATAGAACTTTTTTCCGACAGGTTTGGGTAGCTGAGGTATTGGGCTACAAATGGTACGGTCTAGGTCAAGACTTGGTAGGGGAGTCGACTGAAGGTCGCACTACTGAAGAGTTAGCTAATCTTACAGACGATTTTATTAATCTTTTACCAGAGTATCTTCCTCCTGTTGAAAGAGAACGTATGGATGATTTGAAAAAAGCCTATCAAGAGTGGAAATCTGATAAGGGAGAGGGACACAAAGTGGAACCTGCTTTTTCGGGAAATGTTTCTGGACAGGGGCCGGGTTTTGCTGAGTTGCCTTTAAATCAGCCTGAATCAGTTGGTTTGTTGGCTATTGATAAGGCTGGGCCTTCAGCCTTTAATCTTCCCATATGGTGGAGTTTGAATCAGGCTGCGTCTGATGGCAGTTTATTTGGGTATTTGGAAGGAATCGGAGGGAAGGGCGCGGTTATAGAGATCTGGGATGTGGAAAATCACCGGCGTGTTTTTCTGGATTTGGCGAGTGAAGGACAAGTTATTCGAGACTTGTTGGGAGCAATTGAAAAATTCAATGTTAAAAGGGTTTGGGCGCGGACCTCTGAAGAGTGGAATCCTTCACAGTTGGAGTCAAGTTTGGGGAATGTGTTGCTTTCGGCATCAACTGAAAAATTGGCTGTAATAAGCGGGGGTGAATATTTGGGCAAAGATGACCCAGTGCTACTCGCTGTTGAGCCTTTGGCCCGGGCTTTAAATCTTTTTATGCGTGATCAGTTTTACATGACCCAGGGGGATGGTCGAGGATCCCATTTTATGTTTCCAACACCTCTTCCCTTTGAAGATGCTATTGCTACCATCAATAGTCGTGGTGTTGCTGTTTCAGCTTGGGTCACATTTGATGCCTCTGGAGAAATCAGCAAATTCGAAGATGTATTTGCTGATCCGTCCTATGAGTTGGCTCGGGACCGGGCCTACAGTATCAATAAGGCTATCTGGGATGCCCAGGGAGGCAATTTTGTTCCTGTAGGAGTTGGTGCTGACAAGGTAGAACAGTCCTATCCTTTGGCTAAGACTCTATCTACTATTACCACAGATGATTCTGAGTTTATTTCACAGCGTAAAAGTTAGATAAGGTGCCGGTCAGTCGGATTTGTCCTGATTGTTTGCTAACTGTTCGGCTTGAGTAATTAGTTCCTCTATGACCGACAAGCCTTGTTGCCAGAATTGTTTGTCGTTTAGATCAGTATTTAGTGGCTCCAATAACTTATGAGGCCAGTCTGATCCACCTGCTTCTAATAGATTAAGGTAGTGCTGTGCAAATCCATCTTTCTCTTGGCGGTAATGGACATGTAGAGCTAAGACTAGAAGTTCTCCAAAGGCATAGGCATAGACATATCCAGGAGTGTGTAGAAAATGAGGAATATAACTCCACCAAATACGATAGTGATCACAGAATGTTACGCTGCCTTGGAACATTTCTTGTTGTGTTTTCATCCATAATTCGCTGAATTGATCTGGTGAAAGTTCTCCTTTGTTACGGTAGGTAGTATGAATTTGGTCTTCAAAGCGATTCATAGCAATCTGTCTGAAAACAGTAGCGATGGTGTCATCCAGTTTATTCATTAACATGGAGAGGCGGATATTAGGCTGCTTTTCTTCTTTCATAAGACGGTCAAAAACAAGCATCTCTCCAAATGTAGATGCAGTTTCAGATATTGTTAGAGGAGGATGGCAGTGAAAAATCCCCTGTTTGCGTGACAGATATTGGTGGATACCATGTCCTAGTTCATGGGCTAGTGTTTGAACGTCGCGAACACTTCCCGTGAAGTTCATAAGTATATAGGGATGGGCACTTGGAACAGCCGAGTGACTAAAGGCACCTCCTACCTTTCCTTCTTTGATTGTTGCATCAATCCAACGATAGTCAAAAAATTTTTCGGCTGTGGATGACAGTAATGGATGAAAGGATTGGTAGGCTTCTAGCACGGTCTTTTTAGCCTGTTCCCAGGAGTAATTAATTTCAATGTTTTCCAGAGGTGCATATCTGTCATAGTCGTACAATTCTTCAAGGCCGATTAGCTTTTGTTTTAATCGATAATAACGGGCTACTAGGTCATAACGCCCCGTTACGGCATCAATAAGAGCTTGGACGGATTCATCTGAAATTTCATTGGATAGGTTGCGACTGGCCAACCAATGTGTGTGTTGACGAAGTCTATCGTCAGAAAATTTGTCAGAAATTACGGTATTAAAAACATAAGTAAATTGTCGGAGATGTTGTTTCAGTGTAGATGTAATTGAAAGGGCGGCTTCTTTTCTCACCTCTCGGTCAGGCTTGTAAAGCTTGGATAGAGTTTCTTGTAAAGTGATTTTTTGGTTGTCGAATTGAAAGCGAGCAGCTCCCAGAATTTCATCAAAAAATCGATTCCAAGCTTGTCGGCCTGTAACTGATTTTTCTAGAAGAATTTTTTCCTCTAATTCATCTAGTAAATGAGGTTTTTGTAATAGTTGTAGCTCTAGGTAGTGTTTGTAAGGATTTAAGTGGGTGGTTTTTAAAATTTTTTTTGCGGTTTTATTCTCTATTTGAGTCCATTCCAAATCAAAGAAAAGAAGTCCTTGCTCTATCTGGCTATACCGTTCTCTTATTTTATGAAGAAAAGCTCCTCGTTCAGTATCTTCTGTGTTAATACACCAGTTCAAATAGGCGTAGGTGTAGGCTCGACCAAGCTGGTCTTGAAGATCCTCCATTTTTTCTATAGCTTTTGCCAGAGCTTTTTCTTCTAGGGAAGCAATTTTTGTGCGGTACTGTTTGGCAAATTTTTTTGCGGCTAGTTCGACTCTGTCTAAGTCTTGGAGAAGTGCATCACTATTCTCATAAAGGTCTTCTAAATTCCAGCTAATGTCTTGAATTGTTGATGTCGAATTAGTTTTATTTGGCTGATTCAATAGGTCTCCTTTAAAAATTTTGGGAACCAATACTAGTGGATAATTCGAAGGCTAGATCTGTTGGATTTTTATTACAGGAATTATTTTATTTTAAATCAGAGATCTAACTTCATCACTATAGCATCTCTGCCTTCATCGGATTGAGGATAGTATTCTTTGAGAATATCAATTTGGTGAAAACCTGCTGATTTATAGAGCTGAATAGCAGGTAGGTTGGTAGTGTTTACTTCCAGAGATACGGTGTTAGTTTTGCTGGTGCGGGCCAGATCCAACAGGTGATCTAGCATCATTCTACCAAAACCTTTTTGACGTAATTCGGATCGGACACACAAGTTGAGAATATGAGATTCAATGTGTTCGATAACTATGATTCCGTACGCTTGAATCATAGAATTATTTTCAAGTACTCTGCACGTATAACCCAGACGGAAGCAGTCGTGAAATAAGTTTTCTGACCAGGGATCTGGAAACACCTTTTTTTCGATTAGTGCGATTTCAAATACATCAGCTGGTTGCATCTCTCTCAGTTGTGGCGTGAGTCTTTTTGGTGTAACAACCATAGTTGAGTTTGAGATGATTTAGTTGTTTTTTTGGTCAATTTTTTGTGTATTTTGAGGGCTTCCTAAACTAATTAAATTGGCTAATAGACGATAAGCTCCTTCGACACCAGCTGGGAGCTGACGCCATAATCCCAATCCTATGTAAAGCCATTTTCCCCGACCGTAATCGGTAATAACTAAGGCTCCATGTTTTTTTCCACTGTTGTATATGAATGGATCTTCCATTCTCACCAACTCTTGGTAACGGGAATCTTTTTGTTCTAGAAAGTATAGGCCCCTTTCTTGTACCCAGTTATTCCAATCTTGATTAGTTAGCTGGTTGGGAAAGTTGAAAATAGGGTGGGTTGGCAAGATGGTCTCTACTGCTGTATCTTCGTCCGTTATCCGATTCCGACTAACCTGTGCCGGGTAGGGTGTCCAAGGGCTGTCAGACATAACTTTTCTTCCGTTGGCTTGCGGAATAGTACGGTTAAATTCGAACTTATTGTATTGTACGATCAGTGTGCCACCCTGCCGAACCCATTCCAAAAGTCTCTCGTTGTGTGTTTGTAAATCTTTGCGTGTTAAATAGGCACGAATTCCCGTAATGATGATGTTATAGGAGTCTAAGTTGCTTGAGGCTAAGTCATCTTCTTCGAGTAATTTAAATTTTACTCCTAATTGGTTCAATGCTTCAGGCACTTTGTCTCCAGTTCCCATGATGTAGCCAAGTTTAAGCCCTGGTTTTACCGCTACATCGACAACTTTAGCCTGAAGCTGTGAAGGGTAGTAGAAATGGCGGCGTTTGATGTGTTGGTAATCAATTGATTGAAGGCTACGATTGTATTCTTTTCCATTCAAATCAGCCCAGACTTGAATATTGAATTTCCCGAGATGAGTACCTATAGGAGGATGAAGATGGAACCATTTTGAAATCGAATCGTCCTCCTTAGTAAAAGTAAATCGGAAGGTTGTAGGAGAGATGTTCCATCCATTTGGCAATTTAAACTTGAGTGTTCCGTGACGTTTTTTAGTTCCTTGATAGGTGGCGGTGACTCGAACTTGTCTGCCTTGGCTAATTTGGTTTTGTGGAATGATGGTAATTTTTGGATCCACTTCGACAGAGACTGCTGGAACTACCATTAAATCATGTCGTTGTTCTCCTCCTGTCCAAGTGCCTTCATAGCGAAATTGTGCAGGTTCGGCCAATATGAAATTTGTGTTGTTGTTGTCGAGTTCTACTTCGACTGTAACGACAGGTGGACTCCAAGGTAAAGTGGAAAATTGAGGCTGGAGGATTTGGTAATAACCCTCTTGAGAACCGGATTTCCAATAAGGCTCAGTAAATACACTGCTATTTGAGGCCGTTACCGTGAAATCTTGTTTTACTACACCTTGAGCTGGAATTGTTTTAGGTGAATTGGGTGGTACTAATACTTTCCATTCTTTTGGGGTCTTAATTTGAATTTCTTTAATGTTCAGTGATTGAGAGCTGCCGTTTGAGAGGGAGATGTGCAATTTAAATTGTTGGCCAGGTTCGATCAGACCATCTGATGATAAGACCTCTAGTCGGAGTTGATGTGCAAGAAAAAGAGCATTTTGGAAATCTTTTTCCTTTTTTTGTAATAAGAAGTTGATTTGATATTTTTCCCATTTTTTCAGATCACTGGTTAAAATTTTAGTGCGCAAATTTCTTACCAGTTCAAGACCTTGGGACAGGTAGATAGCAGTTTTTTCTGGAAAAGATGGATCAAAAATTTTCTGAGCATCTTCGATTCGGATCTGAATTTTGGAAAGCATAGAGTGGATAAAGGGAACTTTACCCATTTGGCTGGATACGTATTTTTCAATTGCAAACAAACTTGTATCAATGCCATCGAATAGATCTGTTTCCTGAGGATTATTTTCAATTACTGAATCGATAAGGTGCCAGCTAGAGGTTCTTGGACTTGGCAAAGGTATTAATTGAGGCATACCCTGACATCGGTGCATAGAGCGAGCTTCTGTGCCAATTTCAAAGTAGGTTTTTCCAAGAAGGGGTTCAAATAATCCAGTTTCTACATTTAAGAGAGAGTTTTCATCTAATTTTTGGCTACTTGAGCCGCCCCATCCCACTCTTTCGTATAGTTTTTTGGCTTGCCACGTTTGAAGTCCTTCTGCAATTTGTTCTGGAAATTGTTTAGGGTCGGAGGCTGCTTTGAATGCTTCAGCAGTGAGATGAGCTGAAGCTTGGTGATGCTGTCCTCCCCCTGTACCCTTGAGTGGTAACATGACAATGACATCTGGACGAAAAGTGCGAATAACTCTAACGATGTCTTTCAGGATTTTTTTTGGTCCCCATTTATCAAGAGTTTCTTCAACGCTAAACGAATATCCGAAATCGTGGGCTCGGGTAAAAAATTGTTCAGCTCCGTCATAACGATGCATGGACATTAGTTCTCCTGTCCGAAGAACTCCTAGGGCATCAAACAGTTCGGGTCCAATTTCATTTTGACCTCCCGAGCCACGTGTTAGTGTTAGAAGTCCTGTACGAAGTCCCCGACCGCGTCCTAGTGTGACCAATAGAGGGCTGTCTTCATCATCTGGGTGAGCTGCAGTATGAAGAAAACTACCTGTGTGTGGTAGTTTTCGAAGGGCAAAAGCTAGCCCTAACGCTCCTTCATCATAAGGGGAAAACATTTGGGAGAAGGCGGTAGGCAAAGCTAGAATCAAGATCAATAGGATCAAGAGCGAAGTGAAGAGAAGAGGGCTGCGTCGATACATTAATAATAGTTTAGGTGTCGATAGCACTTACTGGCAAGTTTTGTTGGCTATAGGTAATAAGTCTGAGCCATGTACGCCTGTCATTTTAGAGTGTGGCCCACTTCCAATTTTTGTTGTTAGGCTGGAGGAGGAGGAGTCGGTGGAGTAGGTAGTTTTGGTGGTCTAGGCGGTGGTGGTCTGTGCTGCATTTTAATTTTCAACTATAAAGTAACCAAATTATCGGTTGCCCGTTATGTAGTCTTCTAGGTGTTTGATGGCTAGTCTTTGTGTAGAAATAATATCTTTGACGACATCTCCAATGGAGATCATACCTATGACGCGGGCATCCTTGAGAACGGGCAAGTGCCGAATTCTTTTGTCGGTCATTATTTCCATACAATCATCGATGGTTTGATCCCATTCAATACAAGTCACTTTTTTGCTCATGGTATCTTCAACAGGGATGGCTCTAGCAGGCTTTTCTCTAAGGTCTCTGGCGTAATCTCGTTCTGAAAAGATACCAACCAATTCCTTTTCCTCCATTACGAGCAGTGCTCCAATATTTTTTTCGGCCATTAGAGAAAGAGCTTCACGAACCGTTGTTTGTGGAGTTACTGACCAAATGTCGAAATTTTTACCTTCTAAAAGTTGGTTAACAGTCTTCATAGTAGGAGCCATTCAACCTGTTATGAAAGTACAACGTGATTAACCAGATGCTAAATTGTAACGTTTCTAAAGGCAATAAAAATTATATTTTCGTTTGCCATTTCATTGTTATAGATCAAATAAATGGACTTAGGCTGTTTTTCTAGCTGCTAGATAATTATAAAGATAAGCAAAGATTAGACCTCCTATGATTCCATCGACTAAAGCGTAGAGGGTTCCTGCTATTACATCTCCAAATGAACCGTTAGAGTGAAAACCGGGATAAACGGAAGAAATTATCTTCAGAAAGGCTATTCCGTAAGAGGGCCATGTTAAATTTGCTAGTCCTACAATTAGAACTGCTGAAGCCCATATCAAGCCGGTGGTGATACTTAATGCTTTCAAATCTAATCTCATGTTATCTCCTTTATTAACTGCCTAATAAATAGAATTTTTTACTACGAACTTTCTAGAGCTTTTTGAATTAGTTCACAATCTTCCTTAGGCATTCCTTTTACCAAAGCTAACGCTTCCTGGTGGCCTTTGGGAGACATCTTAATCCAAGTTTTTTGTAAAATTCCGATCAGTTTTTTTTTATCATGTTTTTGTGCAAATTCGGAAAACTCATTTTCTAAAAACACTAGGCAGATTGCATCTTCAAGCAATTGAACTTCAGGGTCTAATTTAAGTCTAATTTTTTGAAGTAATTCCTTTAATCGATTGACAGTGTGTTGTTCATAACCAATCTCGAGCAGGATTTTAGCCACTTCGTTGGCATGAAACTTGGCTAGGGTCTTACGCCATCGTTTGTAGCCAGATTTATCCATTGGGTAATTTTCACGCGGTATTTCCCAGCGGCGAATGTGTTGGCTACGGGCTGCCAGAAGTAAGGGTTCAGAAGCTTCAGGTGCTAGATGTTGAACCCAGTGAGTCATGCGTTGATGGTAATGGAGGGACCAAGAAATTTTTTCTCCATTTATTGAGATTTTTTTAGGATCTTCAAGATGGGCACTGTCAAACTTTTGTATAGCTCTCTGAAAGAGTTTATCGCGATTGACCATAGACAAACACATCATATCATTCCAGAAAAGAAACTAGATTGATGTTTATATTCAATGAAGGGATTTTATAAGCCTCAATGCAAGAAGCTAGGAAAGCAGTATGGGAAAGCATAGATGTTTTACTAATATTTTAGAATGTGATCTGAGTGATTGATTGTTTTTTTATTGGAAGCCGGAGTATGCTGAGAGTGCTTTTCGGTATAAATACGCTTTGAATGAAAGATCTGATATGGCGGTTATAACACGATTAAAAGTTCTAGTTTTAATGCTTTTGATGGGGTTAGTTTTCAGTTCTTGTTCTACTTCAGAGAAGGATATTGTTAGAGGATTGAGTGCTGAGTTAACTCCGCTTGATCCACCGGTAACAGTGAAGGTTGCAGAAGATGGGGCTGTTTCAGGAGCCGCCTTTTTTCTAGCTCATGCTAGAGGATATTTTGAAGATTTAGGTATCCAAATTGAGTGGGTGAAATTTCCAGGTAGTGTTGAAATGCTTCCTGCACTAGCGGCTGATCACGTTCAGGTGGCTGGCGGTATTACTAGTTTGAGTCTTTTCAATGCCTTCACTCGGGGTATAGCACTCAAAATTATAGGAGACAAAGGACATAATCGGCCAGGTGCATCTTATTTTGATTTGGTTATTCGTTCCGATTTAGTTAATGAAATACAGGATATTGCAGATCTCAAAAACAGAACGATTTTAATGTTTTCAGTATTAAGTGCTGATGAAATGATGGCTGATCAGTTTGTTCGTGCGGGTGGTTTAATTCCGCATCAGGATGTGAAATTTTTGGGTGGTTTTGGAGCTGCTGAGATGTTGTTGGCCTTGAGTAATAAATCAGCTGATGCTGCCATGCTTATTGAACCCACGATTTCTCAAGGGGTAAAAGAAGGAATTTTGCTTCGGTGGAAGGATTTGTGTGAAGTGATTGGTCCTACTGAAAATGCTGTGGTGTTGGCTAGTCCCGGATTTATTCAGAACATTGATCTGGCTGGGAGATTTATGGTGGCGTACATCAAGGGAGCTCGAGATTACAATGAGATATTTAAAGGAGGAGATAGAGGGGAAATTGCAAAAATTCTTAGTCAGTACACTGAGTTAAAGGATCTCGATACGTGGAATATGGTTCATTTACCTGGTCTGAATCCGGATGGATATGCTCTGTCGAATTTGATAGCCGAAGATCTGGTTTGGTATAGGGAGACAGGGTATTTTGAAGGTGAAATAGATCTCGACAAGATTATTGACCACAGTGCCGTAGAATTTGCACTTCAGCATCTTGGTCGGTATGAATCACTCCAAAAAAATTAAATAAAAATTTGTTTTAATGAGGTTTTAGTAAGTTTCAAAAGAGGTGAGTTATGGAGGAGTTTTTTTCGGATAAGGTGGCTGTAGTTACGGGAGGGGCTAATGGTATTGGTCTGGCCTGTGTTAAAGAACTGGCTAGGGTTGGCTGTCATGTTGCTATTGCCGATTTAGATATGGAAGCTGCTGAAAGAGTAGCGGAAGAGATGGTACAAAACTCTGAGGTTCAGATAATTCCTTTTGCCATTGATGTGTCCGATTCAAAGCAGTGTCGAGAGATGATTCAGAGGGTGCAGGATCAGTTGGGCAGTTTGCATATTCTGATCAACTGTGCGGGCGGAAGTTTAGATAAAAAACCCATTTTAGAATTAGAAGAGTCCACTTGGCATCGAACTTTAGATATTAATTTACATGGGACATATTACTGTTCTCGAGCTTTTGCTGAAGTGGTTATTGAAAGGCAAGGAGAGGGATCTATTGTCAATATTAGTAGTATTTTTGCCACTCGAAACGCTCCTGGTCTAGCTGCATATTGTGTTAGCAAGGCTGCTGTGAGTCAGTTGACCAAGGCGATGGCTCTTGAAATGGCCGAATATCGTATTAGAGTTAATGCCGTGGGTCCTAGCCACGTTGAAACTGGCAGAATGAAAAAGAAGATTGAGGCTGGAGTTGTTGATGTGGAGACTGTAGTGGGACATGTTCCTATGAACAGAATGTCCCAATCTGAGGAGGTGGCCGATTTGGTAATTTTTTTATGCAGTGATCAGGCAAGTTTCATAACAGGGCAAACAGTGGTTATAGATGGTGGTTATACTATTGAATAAAAGCTTGAAAGGAGACGGTATGCGAACTCTTTTTGGAAAATTTTCTATTGGGATTCTTTTGTTTTTTTTAAGTTGGGGAAATCATCAACTAGGTGCTCAGAATTTAGCGATAGTTGGTGGAACTTTGATTGATGGAACCGGAGAGCCTTCCCAGCCAAACGTAACAGTTTTAATCCAGGAGGGGCGTATCTCGGGAATTTTTTCTGCGACTGATCCAGTTCCTGATGGATTGACTACTATTGATGCTAAGGGAAAATACATAATTCCAGGGTTGATTGATACTCACGCACATTATCGTGATTGGCAACCCGAATTTTTTATTAATCATGGTGTTACGACAGTACTTGATTTAGGTAATAGGCCGGAGTGGATGCAGGCCATCAAAGAGGCGGTGGCTAAGGGTAAAATGAAAGGTCCTCGACATTTTCGTTCGGATTTGATTATTCAGGCACCACCCGATCCCCAAAATACAGAGATTCCTCGTCAACGGCGTGGTCGTTTAGTTTACGTTAGGGACGTTTCTGAAGCTAGAGATGAGGCACGTCGGCAAATTGAAGGTGGAACCGATGCTATAAAAATTTATGCTCCGTTGAGTCCGGAGCAAATTTCCGCCATTGTCGAAGAGGCTGACAAAGCTAATATTCCAGTAACAGGACATATTCTCAATGCCGAAGATGCCATTTTGGCGGGAATAGATTTCATTGAACACACTGAAGGTCTCGCTATATCTACTGTTGATGATATGGAAAAATACGAACAAGTTATGCGCGAGCGTTATCAGGGAGATCGATATTTCTTTGGTGGTGTTCCAACGGGGCCTGCTTTGATGCAAGGGTACCCTCCTCATCATCTCATGAATTCGGATCGGTTTGAAAAAATAGCTCGGTTGATGGCAAAAAATAATGCTTTTTTAAATCCTACTTTGCTGAATCATTGGAAGGGTTTTACAGGACATCGCAAACGTTTTGAGGAAGAAGATACCGCTTTGTTGAAACATCCTAATATTGGATACGTTCCTGAGAGAGCTCGTCTGAGTCTTCTTAGCTACGGCAAGGTGGATGGGTTAGCTCCTGAACGTCGGGAGATTGTCTTTGCCGGATATCGTCGAGTACAGGAATTTCTTAAAGTTTTGGTTAGAGAGGGAGGAAAAGTAGTTGCTGGGGTTGATGCCACAGCTATTCCTGGTTTGGGTACTCACCAGGAGATGTTTTTGCTAGTAGATGCTGGACTTACACCAATGCAAGCTTTGCTTTCTGCCACTTTATGGTCGGCTGAGATGATGAGAAAAGATGATCTTTTGGGTAGTGTTGAGGTGGGAAAGTTAGGAGATTTAGTGGTGTTAAGTCGGAATCCTCTGGAGGATATCAACAATACAAGAACTGTTAAATGGGTTATCAAAGAAGGTGTTATTCAGGATACGGAGTACCACGCTGATTTCGCTATACCAATTCCTAGACCTGATCCTAGTGTGTATTTGCCACAAATCGACCAACTCACTCCCCGAATATCTGTGCAGGGATCACAGAAGGCTAAAATTTTAGTTGAGGGAGATGGCTTTGGGCGTCGTGCCATGATTATGTTTGATGGTGTTTTGATTTCCACTCGATATGTAGATAGTGGGCAACTTGAGGGAACCATATCTCAACGCCTGTTAGCTCGTGTAGGGACTTTTCCTGTGACAGTGCAGAATCCAAGGCCGGGAGGTGGTGTTTCTAATTCTTTGACTTTCATGGTGAAATTTAAATGATTAATCCAAAATAAAAACCGAAAACCTAATATAGACTTAGAGAGAAGTTAGTCAGCTTAAGTACAAAACGGGTTTAGTTTTTATTTTTTATGATTGTGTTGAGTCCGTTTGATGTCGGGACGGGGGTCTGAGACAAAGCCTTTTCTATTTGGCATTTCTACCTTGGGTAAAGTTTCGGAGTTCATTATCTCATTTTCCCTTATGATGCCATTCAGATTTAGAATTAAGGCTACTACTGCGTATACTTGATCGTTCGTTAATGTGCCGGGACGGTAAAAGGGCATGGATCGGTTGATGTAATCCCAGAGTGTAGTGGCGTATGGCCAGTAATTTCCGACTGTTTTGATAGGGTTAGATTCTGTTAAAGTTCCCTGTCCTCCTACTAATGCGCCTCCCTGGTTAGAGCCTTGTCCCTCAGAACCGTGACATTCGGCACACTGTGTTTGGTAGACTTTTTTCCCTTTAATTGCTGTGCCTTCTCCGGTTGGAAGTTCATTCCCATCAGGACTAATGGCAATATCCCAGCTTCGGATTTCACCTGTTGTGGGTGGGTGACCTATTCCGTAGTTGGGTAACTGGCCTTCCAAATTAGATACGACTATTAGCATTCCTGCCCAAGTAAGCAAAAAGGATAGAGGGGATTTATATTGAAACATTTTCAATCCGTCCGTTGGGTAGTACTTGCCAGGTTTTAGTTCCATTGAAATGATAAAAAGTGTTTAACCCGCGAACCTTAACTAATTCTTCTCGGCTAGGTTGTATATAGCCTGTTTCATCAGTGCATCGTGATTGAAGAGTGACTGCTTGGCCTTTCCACTGCCAAGGGAATCTGAAGCGAGTAAAACAGATTGGCAGGCGAGGTTCCTGAAGTTCAGCTTCCTGCCATGAATGGCCCTTATCAGTGGATATCTCAACTTTGTTGATCAGGCCACGTCCTGACCAGGCCAACCCCGTAATTTCGTGAAATCCTGGTCCAGATAATTGATGTCCTCCTGATGGGTAAGTGATTACCGATTTGGCTTCCATTGAAAATGTAAATTGGCGGGCAGTCCCATCTGGTAAAAGATCGGTATATTTGGAAGTTTCTTCTCGTCCCATGTAGGGCTGGTTAACTACCTTAATTCTTCGGAGCCACTTAACATGCGTATTTCCTTCCCATCCCGGAACAACGAGTCTAAGGGGATATCCTTGTTCTGGGCGAATGGCTTCGCCGTTTTGACCGTAGGCAATAATCATGTCTTTCATAGCTTTTTTTAAAGGGAGGCTTCGGTGCATTTTACAAGCGTCAGCTCCTTCGGCAATGATCCACTTTCCTTCAGGTTGAATTCCCATCTCCTTTAAGATTAGTGATAACTTCACCCCTGTCCATTCACTGCAACTGGCGTTTCCATGACTTCGTTGAACAGTTGTGCCTGATTTTGACCATTCAGTTTGACTGTTGCCCGAACACTCAACAAAAAGGATTCTTGAAACTGATGGTAGTTGGTGAAGTTCCTCCATTGTAAAAATTAGGTTTTTTTCCACTAGTCCGTGGATGAGTAGTCGATGTTGGTTTGGATCAATTTCTGGGACGCCAGCGTGGTGACGTTCGAAGTGTAGCGAGGAAGGAGTGATAATGCCGTGGGAATCTTGAAGTGGAGTTCGGCTTAGTCCTGCCTCAGGGGTACCACCGGGAGAACTGCCACCTGAAGAGGATGGTAGGACCAAGCGATACGATTCTTCGTAAGGAGATCTTTGTCCGTATTTACTAGGAACTTTACCCAAATTTTGGACTGAATTTTGAGAATTTTTTGAAGTGCAAGAACCTAATAATCCTCCAATGGCAACACCGGTTTGAAGAAAAAATCGGCGACTGGATTTGGGTAAATCAGAAGGATATTTGAGAGTGCTATCGCCCATGGTTTTAGTCCCTTCCCTTTCTGGTTATGGTAAGCAGGGAGACTGTTTTACGAAAGAAAATTAACCCCATAGCTTGTTCCATATTTTACCTCCATTGAGATAAGCACTCACGTACGCAATTAGAGTTAACATGACTAGAATGCCGTTAGTAATCCAATTGTTTGTATATCGGCCCATTAGGTTTTTATCGTTGGTAATTTTCAAGAGAGAAATTGCTAGGATTGGAATGACTAGAACGATACAGACCATGACCATTAGTATTAACTCTATAGGGGCTGTAGTGGTGAAGATAACGTGGGCAGGGACGAATGACCAAAAGATTATAATGGCCCGGTAAATAGGATCTTTTCTGATATCGGATTTTTCAGAAGAGCTTTCTGATTTCTTTAACCAAGGTAAAAAGGACCGGCAAACATCGGTTAATACTAATGCATAACCACTGTTGAAACCAATAAAACTGGAGAAGGCAGATCCCCAAAGACCCAGTGCAAAAATAATCAATCCTATTCTTCCCTGGGTTTCGGAAAAAATTCGTGCTAGATCTTCTGAATCCTGCACTTGAATTCCTAGAGGATGGATAGTTCCTGCTGCAGCAATCTGTAAGAGTCCTCCCATGATAAACAAGCACAAAACACCAACGGCCAGATCCAAACGTTGTTGTTTTAAATAAGAGGTATTGGTCCATCCTTTTTCTCGAATAAAGTACGCGTAAGTTAAATTTGCAGTTGAGCCTGCTTCAGTACCGATCAAAGCCATTATGATCCAAACAGCATCATATAGACCTTGGGCTTGGGGTAGATTGGGTATAAATGTTCCCTGAATAATAGCTGCTGGATCTGGGTCAGAAAGTATTGCCGCAACTAACATTGAGACTCCCATAACGCCGACCAGCAGCTTACAAAATGACTCAATAATCTGGTATCCACCCCAGTACATCATTGAGAATCCAATTAAGGTAAAGATTCCAGCCCAGATCTTTGCACTCCATTCTGTGGGTAATGGAACTAAAAGGTGAGCTGATTCACCCATGATAAGTATTAGAAACATGTTGGTGAAGTGGCGGATTGGAAAGAAAGAAAGGGAGACAGCCCAGGGAACCCATTTCCCGACTCTCCCATAACCGACTAGTAGGCTCTCGCCAGTGACTAAAACGTATTTAGCAGAAGTGTTGACCCAGACATAGCGAAATATCAAGGTCATTCCAAGGGCCCAGATTAGATGATATCCGTAACTTGCTCCAGCTGTACTGTTTGTAACTACATCTCCTGTCCCTAAAACGGTCAGAACATAGACAAATCCTGGTCCTACCGAGGCTAATATGCGTCCCAATGAGTTTGTTTCATTGGATGTAGAACTCGGATTTATTTCTGGATGTAGTTGTTTTTCCATTACCAAACTACCTTCCTTTTATAGTTGAGTGTATTGTTAACTACCAAAAGAAGTGAGGTTGGATTGTATCCTGTAAAGGTCCTATCTGCCATCACTGAATGAAGATTGTGAAGAGATGTGCTTTTAGAACAGTAAAAAAGGTGGAGAGCTGGTCTAAATATTGGAATAAATAGCAATAGTTGTTTCTTATGTCATAGTGTCTTTCACAGTTACAATTTTTCGTTTTTAGCAGTAAAGAGGAGTAGGTTTTGAATATCAAATTTGGCCTAGCCCTAGATTTTTGGAGTACCACAAAGTCTCTTAACCACTTGTTGGACGACTATGTGAGGATTTTGGAAATAGCGGAGAGTTATGGGTTCGACTCTGTCTGGGCCGGAGAACAAGGTCGTTTATCTTCTAAGCCTGGCCACGTTCCTTCTCCACTTTTGGTTTTGGCTTCCTTGGCTAAGAACACACAATTGCGTCTGGGTACAGGTGTGACTCTCTTGATGCTTTGGCATCCTCTCAGATTAGCCCACGATGTGGCAGTTCTCGATCAGATTTCGGGAGGAAGATTTACTCTTGGAGCTGGAGTGGGAAATGCGGAAGCTATGAAAAGATATGGTGTTTCTACTGAAGAGATAGCTGCACGTATGGATGAAGTATTACTTTTTCTGAAAAGTGTATGGTCTGGTGAAGAAGAATTTGAGGGTAAATACATTACTGTCAAAGGACAACTCTGTCCTCCTCCAATTCAGTTGGGAGGACCCCCAATATGGGTAGCGGGTAGAATAGCTCGTTCTGTTGAGAGAGCGGCTAAATTTGGGGATGGTTGGTATGGTGCCACTAATCATCCGTTTGATTTAATTGAAAAGCAATCGATACGTTATCGTGAATTACTTTCACAGCAGGGAAAGGATCCTGCGAATGCCACAATTGTTATCAATCGTACGACTTTTTTGGCCGAAACAGATAAACAGGCGAGGCGTGAAAGTGAGCCTTATGTTACTAAGCTACTGCACTCTTACAGTAAGTTGGGACTTATTCGAGACAGTCATGGAGTTTCTCTTCAGCCTGGCCCAAAAATGTTAGAAGCGGTTGGGGATAGCATGTATTTTGTAGGTGGACCAGATAGATGTTTTGAAAGTATTTGCAAGTATCATGAGCAAGCCGGTGTAAGCCAAATAAATTTTCGAGTCAGTATGGCTGATATGCCTTTGGAATGGGTGGAGCGAACAGTTGTTTTGTTGGGAGAGGAAGTGCTTCCACGGATAAAAATGAGCTAAATCGGTTACGAGGAAGATGGATTGGAGTAAAAATAGGCTTAAATGCTATATGAAATTGCTATTTATTGGATAAAGTAGGTTTAAAAACTGATTTTAATAGCTTAATTATAAAAAAATAGGACAAATTATCTTAAATCATCTAGTTTATTGATTAAGCTTAGCTTTGGATCACATCTTTTCGATAGGGAGAGCAAATGATGCAAGAGAAATTTCAGAACCGATACATTTTTGTGGCAGCTGCGGTTGTTATGCAGTTGTGTCTAGGAAATCTTTACTCATGGAGTATTTTCAAAACTCCTCTTATGAAGAGTCAGGGCTGGACAAGTACCGAGGCTACGGTTCCATTTACTCTTTCGATTGCATTTTTTGCTATCGGAATGATTGTAGCGGGGCGTTGGCAGGATAGGGCTGGTCCGAGAATAGTAGGAATTACGGGAGGTGTTCTTTTAGGAGTTGGTTTTTTATTAGCTAGTTGGATGGGAAATAGCTTACTGGGCCTCTACTTTACCTATGGCATATTGGGGGGACTGGGTGTTGGTTTTGCCTATGTAACTCCCATTGCTACGGTAGTTAAGTGGTTTCCAGACATGAGAGGACTAATGACTGGCATTGCCACCCTTGGTTTTGGAGCTGGAGCACTTATTGGTGCTCCAGTTGGTACTCGCTTAATTCAAACTGTAGGTGTGCATGAAACTTTTCTGATTTTTGGAGTAACATTTGGTCTGTTAGTGATTCTGTCCGCTTCTGTTCTTTACAACCCTCCTTCTAACTGGTCTCCACCGGGCTGGAATCCTGAATTGGCAAAGACAGCTGCTGCGGGTACTCCAGATATTAGACCAGGAGCGATGGTCAAAACCTTGCAGTTTTATCTTCTATGGAGCATCTATTTGCTAGGAGCAGGGGTTGGTCTGATGGTTATTTCACACGCAGTTCCCATGATAGAGGAACTGGCGGGAGTCAGTGCCGTCGCTGCAGCAGGACTATTGGGCACGATGTCCATTTTCAATGGGTTAGGTCGTCCTGCGTTTGGTTGGATTTCGGATCGAATTGGTCGTACTAACTCCCTGGTCATAGCATTTCTCCTCTATTTGGTTGCTCTAATGTGGATTCTCCGAACCGCTTCCAGTCTCTCAATGTACACGGTTGGTATTAGTGTGATTGGCTTTTCTTATGGCGGATATTTGTCTTTGTTGCCAGCCCGTACCGCAGACTGTTTTGGAACTAAAAATATAGGTGTGAATTACGGATTGATTTTTTCTGCCTACGGAGTAGCTGGTATAGCTGGTCCTTTGATAGGTTCTTGGGTTAGGGGGACGACAGGAGGATGGGAGAATGCTTTTTGGATCTTTTCTATTTTGAGCGTAGTGGGTATTATTCTGTCGTTGTTGAGTCAGTTGCCCTCAACTCAGCCAAAATCCTAAAATTTTCCGTAGTGTCAAAAGGCCTTGTTTGGACGCTCGGCATTCGGAAATTTATGCTGAATCGTTCGTGCTGATCTAATCCAGATTGAGGAGTGAAGAGTTTCTTCGACTGTTACCTGTTAACGTGTTATTATTTTTTGCAACGGAAATGCCCTGCTAAGTCCGGGATAGTTTTGAAAAGAGGAGGGTTAAGCTGGAATCATTTTCCTTCTGTCTTCACCCTCATTTTGAATTCAGTTCTAATGTTTAGTATGTGGAGGCTACCATGTTAAGAACGGTTTTGACTGGAGTTGGAGTTGTGTTGGCTGCGATGAGCAGTTTTTACGGTGCTGGGTCTCCAGAAATAAAGCCGGTAGCCGCGCACGCTCCGTATCGCTCCCTTTTAGATCAGTATTGCATTACTTGTCATAGTGAGGCTCTTCGTACGGCTGGGCTTGCACTTAGCAACATAGATGTCGAGAAGGTTGGGCAGAGTGCTCCGATTTGGGAAAAGGTACTGCACAAAATGCGTTCTCGTGCGATGCCGCCTGCTGGTATGCCCCGGCCTGATGATGATGCATATGATTCCTTTGCTGACTATCTAGAAACAAAGTTAGATCGTTCAGCAGCAGCCAATCCAAATCCTGGTAGAACAGTTTTGCGTCGTCTGAATCGGGCGGAGTATGCCAATGTGATTCGTGATTTACTGGCTTTGGAAATTAATGAAAAAGAACTTCTTCCTGTGGATGATTCAGGTTATGGTTTTGACAACATTGGAGATGTACTATCGGTTACGCCAATGCGAATGTCCCGATATATGTCGGCAGCACGTAAGATCACTCAGCGTGCCATTGGTGATTCTTCCTTGAGTTCTGATTTGCGTATTCATGAAATTCCCAAGTTTTTGGCACAGGGAGATCGAACCAGTGAAGATCTGCCTTTTGGGTCTCGTGGAGTAGCAGTTCGCCATTTTTTCCCGGTAGATGGCGAATATATGATTCAGGTTCGTCTTAAAAAGAATTTTAATGATTCTGCAATTCTCGGTCTTGCCGGTGGTGATCACCACATAAAATTCCTCTTAGACCGCGAAAAAATGGCTGAGTTTGTAGTAACGGGTGAGGGAGATCCAGGTAATGTAATTGTTGATGGGCGGGTTAGTCCTGGGGCAACTGCACCGGATGATCATTTGAAAACTCAGCTTTCCGTGAAGGCAGGATCTCATGCAGTTGGAGTGATTTTTCCGAGGGAACCTTGGGCTATTGAACAGATGCTCCAACCAGTCTTTACTAGCCGGCAATTAAATGAACCTAGTGTGGGTACTATTGCCATCCAGGGACCTTTGAAGGTAACTGGTCTTGGAGATACCGTCAGTCGGCAGAAGATTTTTACATGTCGTCCAAATGAAGTTCAAGATGAGGAGCCATGTGCTGAGAAAATCCTTTCCATGCTAGCCCGTCGTGCCTATCGTCGACCCATTACAGAAGAAGACTTAGTGTCGATAATGATTCCCTACCATATGGCTTATAAGGAAGGTGGTTTTGAGGCAGGGATCAAGTTTGCCTTGCAAAGAATTTTAATTTCTCCAGAATTTCTTTTTCTTATTGAGCGAGACCCAGAAGATGTAGCTCCCAATAGTCCTTATTCCATTA